>Ga0247610_10000622_pt1 | contig 48480 bp, 73 predicted proteins | sample 174DNAGHGhighgp2_FD_193483 | JGI IMG/M metagenome (GOLD analysis project Ga0247610, IMG submission 193483) | Sheep rumen microbial communities from Palmerston North, Manawatu-Wanganui, New Zealand - 1742 DNA GHGhigh gp2 | ecosystem: Host-associated > Mammals > Digestive system > Stomach > Rumen...
CCAATATGCATTTACGTTACACCAACGATGAGATAGATTTTGAACCAGAGTCTATTAAAGTTGAGAAAGGTAATGTAAAGTATAAATCAGTATGTAGAAAATGTTTTACTAAGGAGATGATGTAGTGGATAAATATGATTGGATAGGATTTATTTTAATTGCAATAACTTTTTACGAGATTTGGAGAGTATGTCATGACAGGTACAATTAAGATATCAGGTATTGATTATTCTGTTGATGGATTTGATACAGATGTTGATAGAAACCTTATGGGTAGACTTTCATACGATACTGCACAAATCTATATCAGGAATGATTTACCTATCGATAAAAAAATGGAGACACTTCTTCACGAGGTTTTGCACGCTGTGTATATGAATGCAGGTCTGCAACCAGGTGATGAAGAAGAGAAAGTTGTGACAGCTTTGTCAAGTGGATTATATCAATTTTTAAAGGATAATAAGGATGTTTACAGAATACCATAAGATTGAAACACCCTATGAAAGGGACATGGATGGCTCTAAGAAACTTATTGAAGGGCAGTTCAGAAGTAAATATGTAAAGTATTTAAAAGACTGTGAATGGATTTTCACAGAGAAAGTTGACGGTACTAACATCAGAGTGTGCTGGGATGGTCACGACTTTATCTTTAAAGGTAGGACAGAGAAGGCACAACTCCCTGCAGGTCTTGTTGTTAGGTTGCAACAAATCTTTTTCAATGACACCATGGAAGAAATGGTTGAACAAATGTTTGGTGACAAAGAGGTCATGTTCATTGGTGAAGGATATGGTGCAGGTATTCAAGCAGTTGGTAAAGAGTACATACCAGATGGTCAAGACTTTATTCTGTTTGATATCACCGTTGATGGGAAGTATTTAGACCATGACAATGTGGTAGAAATTGCTACAGCTCTTGGTTTAAAGATGGTACCAGTATTGTTACGAGGTACTATTGATGATGCTGTAAAGTTTGTAAAGACTGAACCAGTGTCACAACTTGGTACCTGTGTTATCGAGGGTGTTGTAGGTCGTTTACCTATTAACATGTATGATGGCAGAGGTAACAGAATGATTGTTAAAATAAAATGTCATGATTTTTTAAAATAATTGTTGACAAATGAATTTTTACAGTCTATAACATAATTGTTAAAACAATAAAGGAGTACATAACATGGCTGATTTACAGTCTATTACATTAAAAGATGTCGAAATCCGTTGGCCGCACTTAGCAGAGCCGTCAACAAAAGGTGAGTTCGCTTCTAACAAGTATGAAGTCTTTGTAGTCATGGATAAAAAGAATGCTGACGCTGTTGCAAAGTTGAAAGCTTCTAGCCAAGACCTCAAAGAACTTGATGATGGTCTGTTCGGTATCACTCTAAAGTCTTCAAAGAAGCCGAGAGTTATGAACAAACGTAAAGAGATTTTATCAGATGACGAGTTGAAATCAATCGGTAATGGAACTCGTGCAATCGTTAAAGCTAATCAATATGTTGGGTTCAAAGGCAAAGTCTTCTTAGGTCTTCAAGCAGTGATGATAACAGAACTTCACGAATATCTTGGAGCAGACCCGTTTGCTGATATTGAGGTAGATGCTGACGACTCTACATCGGATGATGACGACCTTATCTGATGACATTTACAAAGTCATTGAAGGTGAGATAAAAGTTGATGACATCTCGTATGATGAACTTGCTAAAGATATTGCTACAACTATTCGTACGAGATTGTCTGACACTGAACCAGTTCGTAAAACTTTGGGCCTATCGTCAGTAGGTAAACCGTTGAGGAAGTTGTGGTACGACTTTCACAGTGATATAGAACTGGTAAAACCTACACCATCGATGCGTTTAAAGTTTTTGTTTGGTGATATTATTGAGGACTTATTACTCTGGCTTGTTAAAGTATCTGGACACACTGTGACAGATAGACAAAAGGAAGTCAACTGTTGTGGTATCGTTGGACATATTGATAGTATCATTGACGGAGAAGTTGTAGATATTAAGTCGGCTTCACCAAAGAGCTTCTTAAAGTTTCTAAGTGGTTCACTACCTGACAACGACCCTTTTGGATATCTTGCACAGATTACAGCATACGATAAAGAAGTTGGCAAAGGTAATCCAGGTTTCTTAGTAATGAATAAAGTTACTGGTGAAATCTGTGAGTACAGACCTGACCCAGTCTTTGATATGCCAGATGTAGAGCCTATCATAGAGAAGGCAAAAGCTGTTGTAGCTAGTGACACACCTCCTGATGAATTATGTTATGAACCTGTACCAGATGGTGCAAGTGGTAACATGAAACTGGCAACAGGTTGTGAGTACTGTCCTTACAAACACTTATGCTTTCCTGAATTAAGAGCGTTCAAGTATTCTAACGGGGTTCGGTACTTGACACGTGTTGTAAAAGAACCTAGAGTAGAGGAAATAACAGATGATAAAAGTAATCAAGACAACTTGGAGACCGCTTCTGAGACTGACGGAAGTACTGATTGATAAAGAAGGCAACGTTACAGAGACCGGTAACGAGTTTCATTTCAATGTGTTGGATGTGCCGCATATTGTTAGCAACCCGAACTGGACTGCTTTGGTCTATGACCACCACACAATAGTTGTAAAAGAATCTGCAGAAGATATTTATAAAGCTGTTGACAAGATGGTCAAAGAGGAGCAAGACAGAAAGGCTAAAGAAGCTGAAGAATATATGAAAGCTACTCAAGCACGTGTTGCAGAGACTGCTGCCAAGGTTATTCCAATCAATGATGACAACGGTGGTGGAGCTGCATAATGGATATACTGGTTATTTCTGATTCACATATAGACCCTGCTCTTCCATACTATGAAGGTTGGAAACAGTTAGGTAAGTATGTTGTAAAGAACAAACCAAAGTATGTCATCCATCTTGGAGACGTTGCTTGCTTAGATTCTCTTGCACATTACACCAGCATGAGAGGTGATTTTACAACTGATGAAGAGCTGGCATGCGTTGAGAAGCATTTAAGGGCATTTGAAGAGGCTATCATAGATGACCAAGAACATAGTAGAGCTATGAAGAAAAAGATATATAGACCTATTAAAGTTCTTTGCATGGGTAATCACGATATTCGTAAGGATTGCACGGAGATTAGACGAATATTTGAAGAGCATGGTTGGGTTGTCTATGATTACCTTGAGCCAGCTGTTATAGAGGGTGTCACATTCTGTCACTGTATGCCTAGAAGAAACTCTGACATGATGTGCACCACTGCAGAAGAACTGTTACAAGTGTGGCACACTGATGTAGTGGTTGGTCACAGTCACGTACAAGACTATGCAGAGTCTTATAACATTGGTACAGGTAAACTAATAAGAGCTGTCAAATGTCCTTGCTTCACAAGCTTTCCACCTAAGTATGTAGGGTTTGGTTACATTACATGGCCCTTAGGATGGTTAGAAATTTCTTTAAATCCCTTTGAATTTACTTGGAGGAACATCGAATGCCTTTGGAAGTAAGAGATTTATTAGACAGGATAGAGGACATATTCGAAATTGAGGACGTTCTTTATATAATTGGTAAAGATAAGAGATGGCTCTTAAAGAAATTGTTACCGTATATTATGAAACATGCGGAGGATTTTGAATGAACCTGAGACATCTTTATCTTGGTATAGACCCTGGTAAGAAAGGTGCTCTAGCTATCATAGATGATGACAACAATGTATACAAGTTAGAAGACTTAGATGACCTGTATGCATATTGGATAAAGTCTATGATATTTGATGAGTACAATTTTTACACAGGTTGTGTTGAAGATGTATGTGGAAGACCAGGACAATCTTGTAAAGCTAATACAACGTTTATGAAGGTGGCTGGTAAAGCTGAACTCATGGCTGATTGTATCTGTGAAGAGGTTGTCCTAGTCAAGCCACAGATTTGGAAGAAGTACTTCAACCTTATCACATCTAGAGACCTAACAAAAACTGAAAAGAAACATTTATCAATAGAAAAGGCTAAGGAACTGTTCCCATCTGTAGCAGATAAATTAACAGCTAGTAAAGATGGCAGAGCTGAAGCACTATTGATAGCATTATATGGGAAAGACTTATGGCAAACGAAACAATCAACGTTAAACAAAGCATAGAAGAATACATCTATCAGACTGACTGGAGAGTGAAAGCAAATGCTAATCAATCTTATTCAGTTGGTGGTATGATTCTTAATGTAGTTGGTAAAGTTGTAGCAAACTATTGGTTGAATGAAATCTACCCAGAACCTGCATCAAGGTGTCACAGAAATGGTGACATACATATTCATGACCTTGACTTTCTTGGTGGGTATTGCTGTGGTCATAGTCTTAGAGCATTGTTAAATGAAGGATTTGCAGGTGTTGCAGGTAAGACATCAGCGACTCCACCAAAACATTTCTCAGCTGCTTTAGGACAGATGGCAAACTTTCTAGGAACTATGCAAAATGAGTGGGCAGGTGCTCAAGCCTTCTCCAGTTTTGATACACTCCTTGCACCATTTGTAGCTGCTGATAACTTAGACTATAGACAGGTGAAACAAGAACTGCAAGAGTTCATTTACTGCTGTGGTACATCATCACGGTGGGGTGGACAAACTGTATTCAGTAATATCACACTTGATTTAAAATGTCCAGATGACTTGAAAGATAAACCAGTCTTGATAGGTGGTGTTGATACTGGCACAACTTATAAAGATTATCAAGAGCAGATGGATATTATCAACATGGCATTCTTAGATGTTATGTCAAAGGGTGATAAAGATGGAAGACCTTTCACATTCCCTATTCCAACCTATAACGTTACTAACGATTGGGAATGGGATACTCCAGTTGCTAACAAACTGTTTGAAGTCACTGCAAAGTATGGCTATCCATATTTTAGTAATTACATCAGTTCTGATATGCAACCGTCAGATGTGAGAAGTATGTGTTGTCGTCTTAGACTAGACCTTAGAGAGCTGTTAAAGAAAGGTAACGGTTTGTTTGGTAGTGCTGAACAGACTGGTTCAATAGGTGTTATCACTCTTAACATGGCTCGTATAGGTTATTTGTTTAAAGACGGTTATCCAGTTAACTACAATGAGATGAAGCAACACATTAAAGACCTCTGCATTATTGCAAAAGATGCATTAGAAGTCAAGAGACAGTTTTTAACAGACCGCTTAGAGGCTGGGTTCTATCCTTTCACCAAGCGTTGGTTAGGAACTTATAGAAACTTCTTCAGTACTATCGGTGTCAATGGTATGAACGAGATGATTAGGAATTACACCAGAGACATTGATGACATTACTACAGATAATGGTAGAGATATGGCAGAAGATATCTTAAATTTTATCAGGGATTTAATGGTAGAGTTTCAGAAGGAGACAGGTCACTTATATAATCTTGAAGCAACTCCTGCAGAGGGTGCTACCACACGTTTTGCAAGGGAAGACAAGAAGAAGTATAAGGATATTATCCAAGCTGGTACAGATGAAGCACCGTATTATACAAACTCTTCACAGTTGCCAGTGGGTTACACAGATGATCCATTTACTGCTTTAGATTTACAAGATAAGTTACAGACTAAGTACACAGGTGGTACAGTTCTGCACCTATACATGAATCAAAAGATGGCGTCTGGTGAAATCTGTAAACAATTTGTGAAAAAGGTATTGACAAATTATAACTTGCCGTATATAAGTATTACACCAGTGTTCAGTATTTGTCCTAAGCATGGTTACATTGCAGGGGAACACAAGTACTGTCCAATATGTGAACACGAGTATGCAGCAAAGAAACTTATTAAGGAGAACAGTGAATGTTAAATGAATTTGAGAAAGCAGTGTTAAAGAACAACGGAATCAGTGAAGATGATGTTGAAGGTGTTAGCACTACATACGTTGTTAAAATGAAAGATGGCTCTGAACACCAATTAGTAGAATGCTATAGTCGTGTTATGGGCTATCTAAGACCTATGTCAGAGTACAATGTCGGTAAAAGACAAGAGCACGCTGATAGACAACTGTTTAGTAATGATAAGGTAGGTGTCTAATGACCGTAAAAGCTTGTGTAGTACATGTTGAATATCTTGACAACTATGACAAAGCTTGGGGAACCTTAAAGACCAACACAATTCATGATGCTGGTTACGATTTGAGAGCATGCTGTGACGTTCTGTTAGAACCTGGAGAGTATGCTCTCGTCCCTTTAGGGATTAAGACAAGCTTTTCAACAGGATATGAAGCACAGTTAAGGGCTAGGTCAGGACTTGCTCTCAAGCATGGCATAGGTCTTGTCAATGGTGTTGGCACAATTGATTCAGGTTATCGTGGAGAATGGGGAGCACTTATTGTAAATCATGGCAAAGAACCTTTCTACATTAACAGAGGTGACAGAGTATGCCAAGTTGTGTTCAATGAATTGCCAGAGACTATCATGGTCACAGCAGAACGTGTTGAAGTTGATGCAGATCGTGGTGGTGGTTTTGGAAGCAGTGGTGTCAAATGAATGAAACCGAGTTAGAATGTCTGATAGAATGTGTGAAGTATATCTGTTACAATTCTGATGCACAGACTGCAAAGAGATTTATTAAACTATTAGAAAAACTTAAACAGGAGTATGAAAATGAACAGAAGTGAATGCTTAGATAAAGCTAAAGAGATTGTCAACGGTGCTCGTCAAGAGAACTATGGCAGTCCTGAAAAGAACTTTGCAAATATTGCATTGTACTGGTCAGTGTATCTTTCAAGAGATATTAAACCGACTGATGTAGCACTCATGATGGTGTTAATGAAGTTGGCACGATTAGAGAACAAACCTGATCACGAGGATTCATGGATTGATATAGCTGGTTACGCTGCTAACGGTGCAGAGCTTGCTTCACATCGTGGTAAAGTTAATGACAAGTTTGATGAAGCTTTCTGTAACAGAGATGTATTGACTGTTGTACCAGATTGGACTAAGTCTGAAAAGGATAAAACAAAATCTGATAAAACTTTATTAGATATGTGGGCAGAACAGAATAAGGTTACTGTCAAGTATGATGGGAGTCAAAGTAATGGTTGACATAACAATGTGCAAGGCTGATGAGTGCCCTTTAAGAGAGAACTGTTTTAGATACCTTGCTAAAGCTGCTGACTATCAAGCTTACTTTATTCTCAAACCTGAAGAGATTGATAAAGTAAAACAGACCGAGAAGTGTAATGAGTTCTGGCCTGTCAGCAGTGAGAAAGAAGTTGAAAAACTTAATCAGTATTGGAGAGACTAGATAATATTGTATCAAGCTTAATCATACATTCAACAGCGTCACCATAAGTCTTTGCATACTGTCTGCAATTGTTATAGGGTGTGCTACTAGTTGTGGTGCACCCTGTCAATAATAACATCAGGAATAGCAGTATTGTAACAGTCACAGGGGTCTTTAACATATTTCACCTTTTCTCTTATTTCTGTAATAACTTTAGAAGACTCTTGGTTAGCCTTGTTAAAAGCTACGATAGAGTTCTGCAATCTTTTATAGTCTTGCTTCATCTCTATGTGGCTTTTGACAGACCAACCAAGAGCTATAGCCAGGAGTATACAAGCTATGTAAGGATAGATACGAGTCATTATTCCCACTCATCTAAAAATTTATTAACTGTATCAATAAAGGTTTTTCCACCTTCTTTTACAGTATCCCAAATATCTATGATTTTCTTACCTAAGCTTTTAACTTCTTCAGCACGAGAATTTATAAAGTTTTGAGCAAAATTATAAATGATATTTGATTTCTCTTCTTCAGATTTATTAAGTTTTTCTATCGCTTTAATACTATTTCTTGCAACTATTACTGGTCGTATTCCAGCCACTTCAGCTGCTTGTTTCAATACTTCTTCTGTTGCTTCATATCCAAGATTTTTAACATCTTCGGCTGTTATATCTTCAATATTTTTATTGCTATTTGAACTTAAAGCTGATAAAAGAGCTGTATCTACTTTTGCAGCATTATCAAAAACAAATTCTTGAATAGCTGTAGCCATCCTATTAATTGTGGTTTCTTCTACATCTGTTGACAGTACTTCACCATTGTTACTATTATTGTAGAAAGCTATTTGTCCTTCTAAAGGAACTCCAGCAGATACTAATACGTCTGATACATAATCCATTCTCTTTTGTAATTCTGTTCCACCTGTTTTAAACCATCCGTCTTGATAGTATTTGAGAACAGCTTTACCATCTTCTACTTTATAATAGATTTTAGTATCCTTTAAACTATAGTGGTCCCATTTTTCAGGATCATCCTTATAATTTTTACCAAAGAATGTAGCAACATCTTTACCAGTAATGTTAGAAGGATTAAATATATATCTTACAGCGTCGTTAAATTTCTCAGAATCTGAAGAGTTTTTAAAGAACTTTCCTAATCTTACTTGTGCTTCATATCCTCTTCCTATCTGGAGTACTTTATTATATTCTTTACTGCCTTTCGGAAACGTATCAATGTTTGACATAATATCTTCGGGTTTGCATATATCATTTTCAGAACAGTATGTTACATTTTTGGTTATTTGTTCTCTATCTGCATTAGGTAAATTAAATGTTTCAAGACCTGTTTCACTATTTGTATTACCAGTAACATTTTTAACGGTGTTTGTAATAATTGGATAAGCATCTTGTTGAAGTATTGTTCCGTTTTGTACCCCTGCTTTTACACCGCCGTTTGAAAGAATTTGAGAACCGACAAAGGCTGCAACCTCTTCAGGTTTTGTTGCATCTAGTCCAAGTTTTTTACTAATGCTATTTATTTCTTCATCGGAATATCTTACCTCTCTGCCTCTATATGAATAAGCCCAACCTCTTTCACCACCTTCAGATGAATAAGGTCTAACACTTCCGAACAAAGCTCCTGATACAATTCGAGAATACATTCTTTTTTCATCTGCACTCAGACTATTAAACAAAGGAATGTTACCAACTATTAGTGCTGTCTTTGCAAACTCTGGACCATTTTGCATTATGTCTAGCATACCTGTATCTTTAGTATACTGTAACATGTTTTTAATATATTGAGTATTACTACCGGCTTCTGTATAAATACTATTTATGGTACTATTGATTCCACTTTCCAAATACGCAGCATCTATTAAAGGTCTTACTTCACCATATCCAAGTCCTGTTTCAGCTACAATTTCAGCTGCTGTAATTTGTTTAGTTGTATCAAGGTACTCTGAAGGATTCGAAAGAGATCTTGTACCAAGCTCATTTTGAGCTGCTGAAGCTGCAGCCAATGCAATATCTAGTGCTACATTTTTAACATCAGAATTTATTTGATTATTAGCATAGTCAACAATGTGCTGTGACTGCCCAGGGATTTCTCTTAAAGACTGATACTGTCTTATTTGTGCACTTCTTTGTTTAAATCCTTCAGCCTGTGCCATAGCTGTTTCAGGATTTGTAGCGTATAGACCAGGATTTAATGTTTGTGCAAGAGCTTTATTCTGATCGTAAGTATCTTCAGCAACCTTTTTAGCAATATCATTTGCATTTTGTATGTTTGCTCCAAGACCTTCACTCATGCCAGCACTTTTAATGACCGATAAAAGCTTAGATGGTGAGACACCGTATTCTGTAGCAATCTGAGATACTATTCTATTACGTATTGTTTGATACTCTAATGCTCTTTTAGGAGGATCTGCATAGTAATCTACATGAGCTTGATTCAATTCTTCATTATTTAAAAGAGCTAGTTCAGCTTGTGCCAGATTGTCTTCCTTTGCAGCAGCTGATTTCTCTTTACGTAACTTAGCAAGCTCTGTATCATTCTTCATAGAAGCTATTTGCCACTTTGAAGCAAGCTCTTTATCGAGTCTAGCATTTGCTCCCTGTTCTTGCATAGCTGCTATATCTCTTGCACGAGTATCTTCCATTGCTGCAATGTCTCTTCTAAGCTCCCTATCTTTCTCAGCTTGTTGAAGGTTCTGTTCCATTTCAAGAGCAGCCATTCCGAGTTTTGTCTCAGATTCTTTAGCTGCAATCATTGCATTACCAATACTAGACAAGTCTATATTAAAACTTGAATCTGATTTAGGAAGACTCGGTATAGGTTGAGACGGTGCTCTAATACCTGCATAGTATGTTACACCTGGTGAAAATCTACCCTGTCCTGCTAAGTTTGTTTGTTCATTAAATAAAGGCATTGTTAATTACTCCTGATTATAAAATTTCTCTTGTTCTTCTACATACTCTTGTTGTTGCTGTGTTCTCTTGTATTCTTTATATCCACCACTTCTCCAAGCTTTTGTTATTAGACTTGTTAGATAATCTTCATAACTTGGTCTAAACTCTCTTACCCATGCATAAGCCCTTCTAATAGCTGCTTGAGTGTTTCCTGTTAATAAACTTCTTTCAGATGTTCTTGCCAACTCTGTTCCATAACTTTGTGGTGTATCTTTATAGTCTATCATCTTTCTGATATAAGGTAGCACATCATCTTCAAAATGATTTCTCACAGCTTCTCTAGAACTGTTGTCTCTTTGAACTGCTCGATAATCCATAACAGATTCTATGTTACCAAAACCTAAAAGCTGTGCCCAGTATTGCATCTCTGATGGGTTTCTTCTAAGAACATCACCATGTCTATCAATAAACTGTCTTGCATCTTTTGCATAAATATATTTTGTAACATTCTTTATACCAGATGCCACACCTCTTCTCTGACTTGTTTCTCTTGCCCAGCTTATTAAATCGAATACACCTGTTTTAGGTGCGATAAGATCCTTGAAAGTGTTGTAATTATCTACAACGATAGTTGGTACATTTGATATAGGTAATTCAGGTGCAGTTCCAAATATCTCATTCATAACTGGTACAAGTGATGACATCTGATTCATAATTCCTAAAAGATCTACACCTTCATTTATATAAATACCTTGATCTGCAAAGAACTTTGTACCAATTCCCTCTAAAGCATACGTAAGAATCTCAGGATCTGCTTCAGAATATCTGTCTCTTATAAAGTCATACATATTTGTGATATAGTCCTTTGCAAACATACCACCAATACCCCACATACCTAGTTGCATTGCTGTGAAACGTGCTCTTTGCCACTTTGTTAAATGATCTCCTGTCATAATTTCATAAGCTGCTACAGGATATGATGTAAACTGTGCTGCAATTTTACCAATTGAAGAACGTTGAACCATACTGGTGTTAACTCTGTTCAAGTTTAGCATGAAATCATCTGATAATCTACAAATATTTCTCATGTTCTTGCCACCATCTATTAAGAAAGCAGTAAGGTCTGCATGTAATTGTGATAAGTTATTACCAGCCTGTGCAAAGATTAAATCAATTTGTGGTAAAGTCTTTAACCAATTCTCCATACTCTCAGTTAACTCAGGTCTTTTAGAGAATTGTTTAAATGTTCCATAGTCATCAATGAACTTCATGAAACCTTCATACTCTTTAGGAGATATACCACCCATTCCTGCTAACAGTTTTGGGATATATTTTATAATAGGTGTATTCTTAAAGAAGTGTCCCATGATTATAGCAGGTAACGATACAAGTGCTTGTGTTCCTTTAACAGGTGAAAATGAAAGTATATTAAACATCTGTAAAGGGCCTTGTAAAACAAATTGTTTGGCATTGAACAGACCTAAGTAAGTCCTGTATACGAGTGCGTTAGCCCAGTCAACAGGCTTTGAACGAAGCAAACCATCCATATACTTATTGTCCCAGAATCTTTTAGGAAGTCTATGTAACATGTCTGTCATCTTTGTACTTAGCCATACATCAAGCTTGGTAGGAGTGTTCACAATGTTTTGATACATCAGTTGTGCTCTTCTAGCAGCTCTTGCCATTTCGTCATAGTCACTGTTAGGAGCTTTAATAGCTGCAGAAGCTATTACTTCTTGCCCAGACATTCTATTGATATTATACTTACCTTTCAGATTATCTATAACAGGTGCATAGTTATCTTTAAAGTAATCACCAAAGTCGGACAGAAATCTTCCCATTGTGTTATTATAAACAGCTTGTTCAATGTTACGTTGTTGCATTGTGAAAGGATCTACAACATGTCCATAGTCCTGTGTAAGGTTTGCTAAGATTCTATCACCACGTCCTCTGTAATAAGACCCTTTAAGTTCCATAAGGTTTGACATCTCTAAATCAAAACCCTCTAACTGTTCTATTGCAGCTCCTTGATCACCGTAAACATATTTCTCATTGTTTCTTAATACTTGTGCTTTATAGTTTGGATCAATAGTACCTTCAGGATTGTCTCTTGTCTTCATAATATTTTTAACATCTTCTGCAGAAGTTATTTTAAACTCTTGGAAGTTTGCTGCATCAAGTTCTCTTTGTAAAGCTGCTAAATCTCCCTCAGATCTTTTCCACATTTCTGATACTTGATTGATTTCTTCTGCCATCCTTTCCAGTCTTCTAGCATTTTCATCAGCTACTAAAGTTTTAGGAAACCCATGGAACAATCTTTCACCATCTTTATCATAGAAATCCCTACCAATCTTTAAGAAGTGTGTATCAGGTGTATAAGCATTGGAACCACCTTTAACGTATGGCAAAGTCCATTTAGTTAATTCCATAACCTCTTCAGGATTCTTTGATAAATAGTGTGTATATCCTAATCTATCTGCTTCAAGTGGATAGACCTGATATAGTTTATAACCCTTACTAAAAAACTTTTCATCAAGATCTTCTACAGATGTATTACGATATGTATAGATATCACCAGATTCTTCATCAAGTATTGACATCTGTGAAAACTTCTGAGAGTTGAATTGATTTCTTGGAGTTTCTTTAACAGTATCACCAGTCTTTGTACTAGTTCCCCAGCCAGCCTTTTTAAGATTTTTATAATGTAGTTCTGTGTCTGCTACAAATTTATAACGAGAATCTTCAATATAGTTATTATAAGCTGTTTGAGTTGCATCATCTATGCCCCAACTGTCTAAGATATTTTTACCTTTTGGACCATCGAACTCAACTTGATAATCTCTACCATACATTACAAGAGTGTTGTAGTCTTTTTTCTGTTCTGGAGTAAGTCTATTAAAAACCTCTTGCCTTTCTGAAACCTTTTTAGAAGTTACTGCAGTCTTCTTTCTATCAGCTTCTACAAGTATTTCTTGAGCTTCTTCTGGTTTTAATCCTCTTCTTTCAATTACGTCAGGAAGTGCACTGGTCTGTGCAAATTCTTCTGGAGCAGTTCTTTTAAGAGATGTATCTTCAACTACTTCTCCAGCAGCATAAGCTTTTTTAGAAATTTCTTCTAATGATGATACGAGTTGTTTAGGTAATTTTGCCATCTATTCTATCCTCTTATTAAATCTGTGACACATTGTATCACTTCCAATCACCTTTGTCAATAACTTTATAGTTTTCTACAATCATTGGTTTAGATCCTTTAACACCATGTAACTCTCTTACGAAATATCCAACACCGTCACCAGCTGATACAATCATGTGTGCATTATCATAACCTATTTGATCTGGTGCATCATCTATTTTATCTCCCCAAATAGCTCTTTCTCTATATAGAACAGGGAATTTTCTTCCTTGTAATCTATTCATCTCTCTTACAGCTTCTTCAAGTGTCATTGGGTCATTGTTAACACCTTTACCATGATCTATGTAGTAGTTTTGCTTCGATCTTCTGTTCTCTGGAATAATCTCATATAAGGTTGTTGTCGGCTCTTCATTCATCTTTGCAATAGTTGAAGCAGTATTATGAGTCTCTATATCTTCTTGTGTAACAGCTAAATCATATCTATAGAAATCTCCGTTAGTATTCTGAAGAAGATTGTCATCACTGTTCTGTTCTTTTACAATTCCTTTTACAGTTTCTTGTAGTTCTGGTTCAGCTTCTTGAGGCAAGTTAACAGATGCCTTAGTGTCAACCATATCTTCAACAGTTTCTTCATTAACTTTATTAGTTGCAAAGTCTTTTATCTTCTCTGCCAACTCTTCATTATACTTTAAAGTTTGAACATTCTTTGATGTACTTTCCGAAGACGTAACACCTTTCATTGCTTTTTTAGCAGCACTATATCCAGCCTTTGCAGATAAACTGACAGGTTTAATCAACCCAATATCAGTAGCTAAGCCTGTAAAAGAGTCTCCTAAATCTGCAAAAGGATCTGGTCCTTCTTGCAAAGCTTTATAAATTTCATACCTGTATTCTTCTGGAACATTCTTTTTTAAATCAGCAAGCAGGTTTTTACTTTCTTCAAGAAATTGATCATACGTTAAAGTTTTATCGTCAAGGAGTCTGTTTCTCCAATCGTAATATTTCTTTTGTACATTTTGTATACTTGTACCAAGTCTTGCTACATCATAAGCAGCTGTTGCACCATGTGCTACTGTAATACCTGCTGCACCTTTGATAACATTTCCTGCTATAGCTAGTGCAGGTGGTACACCAAATCTTCTAGCATAAGAGTACAAACTTGGATTATCATTTTCCAAACTGTCTATTAACTGTGATTCAAATATTGCACCTCTTGTCATGTACATAGGATAATCTTGATCAGTATTTGTTGCATTTATTCTGTACACACCATCTGTTACAATTCTATCTGCCATTTCAGCATCTGTAAATGATTCTATAACAGCAGTTGCTGGGTTAGATTGTAATAGTTGTCCAATTGCTCTAAAACTATCTAGAACTCTTTTAGTGTTTTCAGTATCACTTCTATCAGTTTTTAATAAAGCATTCTCTGTAGCTGCCATCACATCTTCTTCTGCTTCTAAATTCCTTTGAGCAGCTATATCTTCACTTGATACAGACGGATTAATACCTGCACGGACTTTCATATTGTATTCGAGAGCCTGCATAAATCTGGATATCTGAGGAGTATATGTAAATCTTGTATCCGGAATACTGTTACTTTGCATTGTAATGTCTTCTATCATGATCTGTACCCTCTAATATTCTTTAACGTCATATAGTTACCTGCATAAACTGTTGAGCCTGGAATAATCTGATTAGATTGTGGATCAACTGAAGAAAGCTGATAACGATTTCCTCTTATCATCTCTAAGAACTTCTGATAGTTTGATTCAATACTGTTCAAGCTGTATATACCTGAGCCACCTGAGAAGATATTCTGAATACCTAGCATGGTGTTTTGTGCACCAGTACCTGCAGCAATCTGTCCAAGACCTTGACCAATCTGAGAAAGCATTGAAGCACCGCCTAAAGCACCAGAAAGACCTGAGCCAACTCCAGCACCAAGCATTCCTAATCCACCTAGTCCAGCTCCTAAACCAGCTCCTAACACTGTACCAGCAATTGAGAAAGACATTGCACGTTTCTGTTGTTGCTTCTGATATTTCTTCATATTGTATATAGCTGTCTGCTGATAGTTCTGAATCTGCTGCATTCTCTTAGAGGTGTCATAAGCATATAAAGACTCTCCAGCAAGTGATGAATCAATGTTAGCAGTTGCACCAGCTGCAGAAGAACTTGAGAAATCATCTGAATAATTACCTACAGAAAGTTGTGCACGAGCTATTCTCTCTTGTCTAATATTTGATAAGAGTTGTCTACGAAATTCTATATCACTTTGCTGTTCTTCTAAAGCTTGTGCAGAGTGTAAGGCTTCTTGAGCACGGTATTTATATTTACTTCCACTACTAAAATATCCCATTATTGTGGACTCCTTGTTATAATATTTAATCCAGTTAATCTAAAATCTTTGTTATCATCATTTCTAATTTCTACTTGAAAAGCTTTACCACGTCCTCTGATATGGAGTCTGCTCTCAACGTAATCATCATGTAAAAAGTCTTTCTGCGGTCTGTATCCATTCTGCATCATATCCCAACGATTACTTAAAGGATTTACTGACCAGCCCCATCTCATTCTGATAATGACTCCAGACGGTGTTGTGTACTCACCTGGCAAGTAGTAAGAGAACTCTTCATATTCTGGTACAAGATATGAGAAGCTGTATGTAGCGTTAACAGTATGATCATAGAGCACTCCTCCACCTGTAACAGTTAATTCATTTAATCCAAATGTAATAGAGTTTACTAATTGCGTTAAGGATTGTACAACTACTTCACCATTCAATGTAGGAGAACCCATTGATACTGTATCAGAGATGCCTGAAGAATATACCAGACCAGTAGCAGTCCATGAATACGTAGGTTCTGGTGTAACAAAGTAAGCATTTATTAAAGGTGAATACGTTACTGTTGCACTCTTTAACACACCGTTAACAGTGTCTATAGTTGTATAGTATTTGTTATCGGTCTCATTGTACACCATCTTTGTAGTACCTGAGTAAGCTACTTCCTTCATACCTTTAAAGATTGGTTCCTCTAAATCAGATCTTTGCAGTACTATTGTAGACTTTGTAGGAATTCTATAATGATTTGTAATACCTGTCAGAACTGTAACAATTATTAAGAATTTGTCATAATTTTCTGTAGATGTAATAGGAACGTCAACAGTATATTGGTTCTGTCCAAGAATGGATTGAGTGTACTGTTGCTGTGCTACAATACCTGCATAGCCATTTGAATCATACCCTCTTACAGTTACTGCAAATTGTGAATACAAGACATGTGCAGGTAACTTTCTAAGATCTAAAGTAACTTGTAAACTCTGCATACTACCTTTATTCAATAGCCATGTATAAGACATAGACTGATTTGATTCAATATGATTAAATATACTACCCAAGCTGTAGATAGTTTCATAAGGATCTTTTACAAGCTTCTTCAGTTTATGTTCTTCAGTTCTCTTAAACAATGTCTGCATGATCGGTGTCTGCTTGTTAAAGTACGTGTCACCTAATGTAATAGGTCTTGATACAACGTATGATTTATAATCTTGGAACTCCCAGTCATGGAACTCTCTATCGTTGAAGTCACCTATTGAAAACTTATAAGTATTATCTACACGCTTTGCTATAAGATGCTGAATACTTGTCCATCTGTGGTAGTCTGTAGAAGTCTCATCAGATACAAGAACTTTATCACCACCTGCAGAAACTCTTACACCACCTGCACGTAAGTAATAAGTTGGTTCAATTTCATAAGACTGTGACACATCTGCAACATCAAGCATCAGGTGTTCTAAGAACCCAGTATTGTAGAGAATATCTTGAGAAATCTGTTGAGGCATGAAGCAATTATAAGTAATATCATATACCAGACATCCATCAAGATTGTTTAAATGTTCTTCATCAGTTGGGTAGTACCAATAAATTCTGTTAGTGGTGTAGTCATAGACACCTTTACAATGCTCTTTAGAGTATATTGGTAAGTTATTATAGAATGTCTGTATTGTATTTAATGAAATAGATTGTGCAAAGATTGTAGAACCTGTCTCAGGGTTTACACCAATTGTGTAGATACCTGTTGGAGACCAGTAGTAAACTTGTTGTGTAGTGCTTACAACTGATTCAGATCCTATCAAGCCTGCTCTAGATAGTTCTAAAATATCGTAATCAGTGGCCGTAAATTTGCCTTCTATAGGGCTTATCAATCCATAGACTACATCCCTACCAAAAACTAATACACCTCTGTTGAAGGTCTTTAAAGCCATTCCACGACCCATTGTATTGAACTTCACATAACCACCATCAGTTGTTACAACATCTGATACTTCTGTAGAAGTTGGGTCAGCATTTTGATAACATAGGTCAAAGCCTGTACCATCTTCTTTAACAGTTTGAGAGAACAGTACAGAGTCTTTACAAAGGTAGAAGTACTTACCTGACATATATGCTACATCAGTTACTTTAGAAGCATCGGAAGGATTTGAGAAATAGTCTGTTCCACGACCCGTAGCATCTTCAATCTCTTGTACAGCGTATGTTCTTATTGAGCAAGTTACACCATAAGGTCTGCCAGCAGCTGAATCAGAAGCATTACCTTTGTCATAAACTACATCAACCTTGTATTGGTCATAATAAACAGAGTCTTGTGTAGGTGTTACGTATGCTACAAAAGTCAATGGATCCGAAGAACTTGCACCATCTGAAGAGTATGTATCTCTCGCTAGGATTCTTTCCCAATTACCATTTTTCAAACCGTATACATTAACTATGATACGTCCTCTCCAATGCAAGTCAGAAGACTTCTTACCACTCTTTCTATAAAGCTTTGTCCATACAATTTCAACACCAGTAAAGTACCCTTCAGAGTTCTTAATGGTTGATGAATGATTATAGATAGGAACACCTCTTAAATGTCTATTCTTAATCCATGTATTTTGATAGCTATATGTTGCTACAGACCCTGAATAGTTGTCATAGATGTTGGAAGCTTGTGACCTATTCATTCTAAAGTAATCTAAAATAAAATGTCCACGAGGCTGCCTAGTATTTCCAAGATATTTAAAAGCTACTTCACCGGTATTGTAATGACCTGTATTATCTCTACCAATTGAAACAGCCATTGTATTGTCTGGCCAGCTATGAGCACCAACAATTTCTACATCTGTTTTAAAGTTTTCTAAGTCTTGTCTCTTCCAGCCCTGGTTTAACAAGTTGTAAAGATGCTCTCTAGAACCACCAGGAATATATGTTGAAGCGTCTTGTGCTTGAAATATACCAATATCTTTACCATCGTAGAATACGTGTGTTTCTTCTCCTACAGTTTCTGTTGTACACTGTAACAAATTATTATTTGTATTTAATCTAGAATTTCTTGCTCTTAAATAAGGTACATCAAGTGAATCGATATAGGGAATGTATGCAGCTTTGTAATCAGGATCTAGGATAATCCAGAACGGACCTTCCTTGCTTCGTGTCGTCTCTGCTTGACCTTCTTCTACAAGCTCTTGAACATTCTTTATTCCCCATCCATCATCAACTCCTTCTACATCTCTGATAGATAACGTAAAAGCTTCTACAACAAAAGAGCTTGTTCCAACATTGTAGATGATTCTTACAGGTTGCATCCATCTGTTAACAACTGTTAACTTACCGTCACCAGTAGTGAACCCGAACTTCTCCTTATAGAACTGGTTTGTATCAATGATATAATCTGTTAAAGATACTGAGCCAATTGGTTCAGAGTCTGTGATAGGTTTAACAGCTGCATCAAAGAAATAAAGCTTGTCACCAATTCTGCAAACAAGTAAGTCAAGGTCAGTCTTAGCAACATTCTTCCAGTAGTATACAGAACCTGTGATATTGTCTGTTACATCTGTATCAATCCAGGTACCATCTTTCTCAATGTTAAAGCCATATCTACGACCTCTCATCTGTTCTGGAAGGATTGTACAGTTCAATTCATCAGATGTATTCAGTACCATATCATCTGTGTCAGAACCTTCGGTGTTGAGACCGCCTATAAAAGGTTTTAAGAATACTCTGGAATTTGTTGGCATAACTCTTTATACTCCTTCATACGTTTCTTTATATCTTTGCCACTCTTCTGAATAGCTTTGATTTCTTTCTTAACAGTCTTTGTGATATGTCTATTCTGCATACCATTCATAGCTTGTTCAGCATGGAACTTAGTTGTGAAAGAACCTCCTACATAGTTACCACCAATACGAATCTTCCACAGTGTTCCATCTTTAACAATTACATAATTCTTCTTCCACTCAATGGTCTGTTCTTCCATAATGTCGTCTCCAATCCTCTTACACGTTGTGCATGTTTATCAGCTGTCACCAACTCTTTCCGTGCTCTGTCATTGGTGATACTATCAATCTCTCTGTTCAACTCGTAAGCAGCTTGTACACGTGCTGAATTAAGTAACAGATTGAAATGTTGTGGTGCTAAGTCTGGTACAAATGTATCTTCCAGTTTGAACTCAGGCATTACAATACCGTATGCAACTGTGTAGTCTTCTACGATTGTATTAGATTGTTCCTTATCCCATGCATCAAGTATGATTTCATTATCATTAAAGCTTGTGTAATATTTAGGACAACGGTCTGTATAGACATTGTAGCGTACACCTGAATTAGGATCTGTAACATTCATGACATTATCACGTAAAGGATTCTTATCAAGTGCTCTATCAAGGAATACTGTAGGATCTAACCACTCTATGTCATGATATTTATCACACTTGTTATCATAGTATTTCAATGTGTCAAGCTGATAAACGTTATCATTAAAGTATAATTTAGTAGGTTGGTTCACGTCTGAAGCACTATGAAGTTGCACCAGATTGCTACGAGCTTTGATGTCACGAGTGTATAAGAGATGTTCATAGGTCTCTTTGATACATTGTGCAATCTGCATCGCCTCTCTAGTGTCTTCAATAGAGTCTACCATCTGTCCATCAACAGCTTGTAGAATTCTTTGTACCATTTCTAAAAGTGTGTATTTCATTTGTATATTACCTTTTACGTTATATAGGGATATTGTAAACTATATTTTACACAATGTCAATAAGATCTTTAAAGAATTGTGCACTTTCTTTCTTACGTCTTTTTACTAATCCTGGGAGGATTCTTCCTTTTGCTCTGATCCATCCGTTCCAAGAATTGTAAGCAGCTTGCCAATCAGATCTTTCAAGATGTCGTTTAAGGCCTGACTTATCGAAAGCAGACTGACCAATATTGTAGATAATACTGCACAGAGCGTCTTTTTGAGAATCTGTCCAATTGCCTTTGGGATACCTAATACGGTTTTCACAATAATGCTCCAGCATTTCTTCAGCAGTTCTTTCATCAACTTTGTCTCCTTCTTTTACTTTAGTTCCATCAGGGTATATCGTAGAGCCGTAACCAATTGTCCACTGTCCTGCGGGGCATAGATAAGCTTCTTTACGAAACCCTTCAAATTCTTTTATAAGTTCGTACATATTGTCTCCAATAGAATAGAATACCCCTTAGCCACTGGTTCAGCGTACTCGGGGTTGTAGAAACAAAAACAGGTGTAGAGACCTATTACAGCCGCTACAATTGCTAAAATAACTTTACGTTTCTTCATTTGTGTGTTGCTAAGATTGTATATACTGTTTTAACATCTGCTCGTATTTCATCAGACTGAATCAGTAATATATCCAGCTTTCCTTCAATTGTTGAAATCTTTTGTTCACTTGCTGCCATTCTCTCTTCAAGATTGGTTACACGAGGATTGATTGTCATCATCACTGAGATAAAACTGCAGATGGTGAACACAACTGTACCAATCATACCAATCAGTTTAAGATATGTGAGAATGCTTTTAATATCTGTTTTCATTTACGTTTCTTTCCGCAAGGCATGTTACATCTCCTTAGTCAGCAACTGTTACGTAAGACCCTTTGACAAAAGACAAAGCCTTTGCCCAGAGTTTACTGGTTCCATCATAATCAAGTTGAAAAGGTTCTGTGAAGTTAATTCTAAAGCCGCCTGCTGTAGGTGCTTCAGCACTTTCACAAATCTTTACATCACCATCTACTTGAATTGTGTAAAGCTTTCCCTCTTCAAAAGAAGTTCCAAGCAATGTTTCAATATCGTGATAAGAACCATCACTAGGTATTTTAACTGTTCCAATATTACTCATTACCATTCTCCTATTTTTTCAATGTTTGTTATAGTCCAATTATCATGTTGTGGATCATCAAAAATATCACTTCCCCATGCAAAATCAAAAGAAATGAGAGGAGTCTCTCCTGTATCCAATTGATTGGTAACTTTTAATTCGTTATTGCTATTCAGTGCAATATAATTTTTACCTGGTCCCCCATTACCTTGTTCATAAGTAAGACTTTGAGATGTTGGATAGGAACCAGTTGTTATATATGGAAAACTAGAATTATCTGCACTAAACCATAAATTGTCATAATCATTACCTATAATAAGAGCAATAGGAGCGTAAACAGCAATAGTATCTTGTGATACATTTTTAGCTTTTGCTATAATACCTCTAGTTGCTTCGGCAGAAAGAGTTAAACCTCCTAGTGTAGCTCCACTATCATATCTTTCCATTCCCTCTCTATAAGTTGTTTCAACCCTCATTAAAGGCTCTTCAACTGGTGTTGGCTGTCCTCCTTCTTTTACAACTGCTGTATTAAAATATAAAGTCATTTCTATCTCCTTATTTCCAAAGTTTAAATGTGTGTGTTTCATTATTGGCATCAACGTAGCCACACTCTACATCATATATTGAACCGCCCCAATAGAAGTTTGCATTGCCCCAATAACCAATACAGGGAACGTCTGTATAATCTGTCCAAGTTGGTGCTGTAACTGTTTCAGTATTCGTTGTCCAGTTTATACCGTCTGTTGAATACTTTAAGACTCTATTACCCTGATTATCCATAGTTGCTTCAAACCAGTATTCGGTATTTGTTGCAAGTGATACAGGTATAATACCTCCAAACGGTTTGCTTGTCAAAATACCTGAGTTATAATCTCTATAAACAGTAACAGGATTAGCGTAACCGTTGGTAGTATATGCTAAAATAGGTTGATGTACATTAGATGCCCAAGATGACGGGGTTTTGAAATGTCCTTTTGCATAAATTGACTTAGCACCTGACAAATTCCACCTAAACGTTTTTGCACACGGATAAACATAACCGGAAGCATTAAAACCATTTAAACCGTCATTAAGTCCTAAAACCTTATTTGTGCTAACAGGTGTTCCCTGTCCTTGTTTCAAATCCCAATCGCCACTAGGTATATATTTTAAAGTATCTTGTTCAGTTATATTAAATGGGCTGTACAGTTGCCAAGTCAGTTCTTTTGTTCCGTTTGCAACATTTAAACTATATATTTTACAATTTTCTAAATATATGTTTCCATTCCAAGCATTAGCTCCGTACTTATAGCCTATTTGTACTCTATTTCCTGATATATCCATGTTTCCGACCGTACAAGCAATCCACTCGTCTAAATCAGGTAGCGTATCAATTCTGTAATTGTTATCTTTTAAAACAAACCCTAAAGCAATTCCATTGATAATTCTAACCCTAAACCAAAAATCTCCGCCTGTTCCAAATCTAACACCATTAACGGGTCTTGTCCAAGAATCCGTATAAAAGAATAAGCCATTAAAGTTTAATGCACAATACGAACACAAATCTCTTACGTTTGAATCCACACCCCAATATGCTTTAATCAATAACTCAGTGTCAACATTTTCAATAGGCTCATAGTTTGTTATGACATAGTTTGTAGAACTCCAACCGGAAGCTACATAATCATCTGTAATAGTTGGGTTACCATTTATTACATAATTTCGTAAATACGGTAAAGGGTCGGGTAAAGCTATTTTAAAAGTACCATCCCCGTTTGAAACCCCTGTATAAGTGTAAGCATTGTATAAAGAAGCTAAATACGGTTGTTTAGATGTGTCAAATCTTATTAAAACTTTTTCATTTTCAGGTACATCACTTCCGGCAATCGTTACAGTATCGCCTGTTGAAATGCTTTCAATAGCTGCAGGGAGATTTGATAAGTTTTGTGTAGCCGGTAAAGTACCACCCATATTGTCAACAGATGTGTAACAATCTGCTACTTTCTGCTGTGCGTTTTCAATAGCTGTTGCTATACTCATATCATATCTCCTACAAAGCGTTAATCAATGTTTCAATATCGCCGCAAGTATCGTAGAATAATTTTGCGGAGGGATATTGAGAATCTGTTGAAGAACTTGATACAGACGTTACAAGGTTTGCTTTTGTTTGATAATTATCTAAAGAAGCTGTAACTTCGCCTATACCGTTTGTCAAACCTCTAACATTTGTTAAGCTTGATTCAACTGGTATCAAATATAGTGCAACACCTGTGTCACCTACAACATGACCATTAGAGAAGAAGTGTACATTTGCATTCACATTGCTAGAATATGTACAATACTTTAATACGTTTGTTGTGCTTACTTCTTGGAATATAGCAATCGGAAAATACTTTTTAGATAAGTCAACATAGTTTGTTACATCTACGGAAGCTGTTGTTTGACCATCTACAATAGACACTGTAATAGGATATATCTCAATCATATTGTCACTTGCTACAACTGCGTCAAGGTCTATTGAGGTATTTGTATCTTGGTTAACTGTGAAAGAACCTTTAACAACTCCTCCTTGCGAAATTGTAATAGTACCATTACCAACATCACCACTACCTGCATCAAGTTCAATAGTTGTGTTACCACTTTGATTAGTTGTAAACGTTCCTTTTGTAACTCCACCTTGTGTTAAAGTGATTGTGCCATTACCTATATCAGACGAGGATGCAAATTCATCAGCATTATGTGTAACAATATCACCAAAGTTTTCTAAGGTTTCGTCAATATTATCTATACGTAATCGTAAAGCACCTTCAGCAGCTGTAGCACGATTTATTTCACCATCTATTCTACCATTTATAAGTGCTTCTGCAGCTTCTGCACGGTTTCTTTCAAGTGCTACCTGCTCATCTACATAGTGCTTATTAGCTAAATCATAATCGTCAACAGGATCAGCAATGTTAATAATTCTATTCATGTTCATATCAAGAACTGCATCCATAAAGTTAGGAGTTTTACCAGTTCTAGATAAAGAATCTTCGATACCCTGTTGAAGAGCTTCGAAGTTATCGTTAATTAATTTTGTAGCAGCTGTATCGTTGTGTGTCAGGCTGTCTAATTTTCTTATTGGTGCTTTCATTATTCTATCAACCCTTCATTCTTTAAAGCTGTTATCAATTCGTTTAATTTAATTTCTGCAGTTGTTGATGGTGATGGTATAAGTGTAACAGATTCTGCTGTCATATCTAAAGAGTTTACAGGAAGCTTTTTAAAGATACCTGCCCCAGCACCATCGGCTACGTAGACAGTACCTGCAGCAGCTGTTGACGCACCCTTTGGTTCATGTAATAGTTCATCTGGAAGTTGTGAATGTTCTACGTCAGCCATTTTAAAATCCTCTATGAAATTTGTAATCGTTGATTACTCTAATTTAAGTTGGGGCCAGCCGTAGCCAGCCCCTTAAAGTTTGAATTAAATAAATTCGATTTTTAATACGCCTTTGAGGCCTGTAACAGTTCCGCTCATCTTTACATAAGCATTGTCTTGTTCTGCAGCAAGTTTGCCGTCTTCGAACGCAACCGGAATCTGTGTGCCTTCAGCGTTGTTACACTCGTAAGAAGTTGCATCTGCCGGTGTAATAGCGGAAGCAGTTAATTCAATAGCTGTATCAAAGTCTGAACCATCTTTCTTAACGAGAGACAATTCGATGTTGGCACCACTGCCAGCTTCTTCAACAAATAATACAGCTCTTCCTAAAACTGAGCCAGCCGGTACACATGCTTGACCACGATCATAAGCAGTGCCTACATTCGGACCAATACCTTCACCGTCAATTTTAACTTCAATAGAGTTATACATGCCTTCAGCAGGTTTGGCAGAAGCATCATACAAATTGTCAACGCCTTCACCACGACCTACATAACGTACTAAACCGAAAGAATCTACATAATCACCCATTTCAATTCTCCTTATACGCTAATCGTTGAGTCAGTGTCTTTACACAAGATGACAACAAGGTTTTCTTGGTCACCTACATCAAGACCATAACGAGCTACGGTTACATACTCTTCACGTTGTTTTGCCATATTCCAACGGCCTTCGAACTTCGGCATCTGTCTCCAAGCCATACGGAACGGTCTACGATCTGTAATGTTTGTGAACAATAATGCGACACCGCAGTTATCCAATGTAGAGAATGTTACAGTCTCATCACGATTCTTCAAAGATGTTTCACCAGATACCTTCGGTAAGAATTCAGATGTGTAAACATCCCAACCATAAATGTTGAAGGAGAACTTCATACCAGTCATAGCACCTTCACGAACGATACCTTCAAATTTCGGGTTGTACTGTAAAGAGGCTCTGATACGTTGGTTTGAAACAATTGCATATTCCTGATAAGACGGGATAATAGCAATACGCGGACCATGGTAGTTAACCTTGTTCAAAGCTACAGTAGCGTAAGCAAAGTCTTCCGGAGTTAAGATACCATAATCACCACCAACATCACCAGCTACAAAACGGTGTTGCATACCATTTAACTTAGCCGGGTCATTCGGTTTAATGATTGAGTGAGTTTTTGTTACAAGATTGAAGATCTTTTGTTCAAGGTCTGCAGCAATCGCACGAGCTTCTAAAGCTGGTACCTTAGCCATGATCTGGGAAGCTAGGTAAGAGTCCTGAGCAAACTTGGCAGTTACATAGTGACCGCTGTTAACATATTCATTGATCTCGAAAGTACGAGTAGCAAAGTCTAAACCTTTGAAGTCAATCTCTTCACCCTCGTGATAATCAGTAACAGTAGCGTTACCCATTTCTACATCTTCCCATTTGTCACCATCCGGGAAAGAGTTGATTACATCAACATAGTTCATTGCAATCAATTCAGGTTCCAACTGTTCACGTAAGATACCTGAGTAGATCTTGGCACGGATTACTGCTTTACTGTTTTGGGTATTTATACCATTTAAGTCAGCCATTTTAATCTAATCCTTTTTAAATATTACCATGATTTAATTTTGTCAAGCATCGAAGGATCTTTCATAGCTCTGTTAAATAAGTCAGCAGCCACCTTCGGGTTGTTGGCAGTCTTTAACATTTCGCTATAATCTTCGTTGCTGGTTTCGTTATCAATATGTCTAGTACTTTGCAAGAAGTTTACAGAATCGAAAGAAACTGTATCCTTTATACCAAACATACTTTTAAAAGCCTTCGGACTTGTCTGTGCAATGCCTTGCAAGTATTCAACAGTGCATCCAAGTTCTTGTGCTTTATTCTTCAGTGCAAGTTCAACATCACTATTAACAGTCGCTACAGCCGCCTTGCAATTTTCCCAGTTGTTTTGAGCTGTTGTACGTTGTGCTTCTTCTTGCATAGTTTTGAGAGCTATCTGTTTCATAGCATCTTCGGTAATCTCTAGAGTGTTAGTATTCTCCGTACCCATCTTATTCGCCTCTCTAATCTGTTTAAGTTCTTCTGTGATGTTTGCACGAGCTGTTAAGTTCGTAATCATTTCATCTTTGGCTTTAACTTCTGCTAACAATTTTGCAATATACTTATCAGCTTCTGCTTTGCCTTTAACGAGATCTTCTACAGATTTATATGCAGAGTGCTCTCCTACGTTGATGACACCAGTATTGCCACCATCGTTAATTCCATTTACATTTGAAGTAGTTGCTTCATCTGTCATAATTTATTTCTCCGTGTGAATTATTCTTTTACGGCATCTATGATACCATATTCTAATAATCTTGTCAAGCCTTTTTTGTATCCAACTTTAAAAGCTTGTTTCAAAGCCCATGAAGGATTGTCAAAATCTTCATCAGCTACAAAGTCTACCTTATCAAGATCCTCTTTAAGAATCTCTATAAGCTTTTGAAAGACAGGCTGAGCTAACCGTATCATTCTTTCATAATCTTCTTTCTCAGCCTGACTTACTTTACATAACACCTTGTTGAGCATTAACCATTCCTTGTGCTATTTGTTGATCCATTATTTGACTTGCAGATTCTGCAGCAGATCTCATTTCAAGTTCTGATGTAACTCTAGCATTCTTTTTAAGGATACCATCAAACTTATCAAGACCTGTAGCATATATCATAGCTTTAGCAGTTGCTTCAGGATTAATCCAGTTACTTACTAAAGGATCTTGGTATAGTGCTGTATTAGATAACTGCATCAATGTTTGTGCAATCTGTGCTTTCTCTGTATAAGTTGTAGAACCAATTGCTACAAATCTTCCCTGAGTTTTTAAATCTTCTAGATTAACTTCTTCAAAGTATTCTGTACCATTTTCTGTAGTACCTTTTACAACCACGATACGATTTGAATCAGCCATATAAATTCTTATCATAAGTGTAATAAGAGGTTCTAGCATTTCTAATTCAAACTTGTGAACTTTCTCATTAAATAATCTAGAAGCAGCAGTATTAAGTTGTGAAATCTCGAATGCAGTCTTTTCACCAGGTGTTCTGAATCCCATAGCTTCTTTAGGCATACCTGCCATCTCTTCCATCTGATTAAGATATCTATCAATATAGAAGTCAGCTTGTAATGCTGTTGCATCGGGTTTAATGAACTCTATTGTTGCATCTGTGTCAAGACCAATATGACAACCTGGGAATAAGTACTCTGGCATTTCAGCATCACCTTGTGTTACCACCATAGGGTTACTGATGAAGTTGAATACGTCTGCTCTCTTGTTTTCTAAGAAGTCTATCATGTATTGCATGCCTTTGATATTATCTAATGGTGACATACTCCATAAGTTATCTTTACGATCTCTCCAACCAGCTTTAAAGATGTTACACCCAAAGCCATAGTCTTTAATAGGTTCTTCTAATAATACATAAGCACGGTCCATTACAACAATACGACATTTCTTGTGTAACTTACCTGTGTCACAGTCATACAGATCTCCATAGAATGTTAACAACTCTACTACATCTGATGCATAGTATGTTGACCAGCTATCAAAGCCAGCAATGTGACACATGTCATCAACTATAGCATCTTTATTATTTGCAGCAATTGTGTTATAAATCTGATGACGTTTCTTCATAGCCTTCTTCAAAGCTTTATTGAACAAGTTCTCATCATCTGTAAACTGTTCTGCAGATTGCATCAGTTCACCTAAAGTCATCGTAGTTCTAATAATCTTAGGAGATTGTTCAAAGCTTGTAGCAAGAGGATCAAAGAAGATATCCATAGGGTTAATACGAAATGCTTTAGGACCAGCATATAACAAATCTGAACCAAGTGTTTTCTGATATGGTACAGCTGTTGCAAATGCATTACCGTAATCAACATAGTCTTCTACAAGTTGTCTAATGGTTGGTTTAAACTCTGAGTCATTCAACATCTGTTTAGCAATATTCTTTAAAGTATTCTTTGTTGCTACATTTGTTGAGTTTGTATCATAAGCTTCCCAATCAATGAAGTCAGGTAAACCAAACATAGCATCTAAATAATATGTAATAAGCATGTCTCTAATCTGTGTCAGCTTCGGGATGTGAGTACTATTATCCCAGTCATGACACTGACTAAAGATATCATGTGTTGAAGTTGCATACAAGTTCTCTAAAGTCTCTCTTGCATTGCTATACCATCTGTCACGAGAATTATCCCATGCAACATACTTGTTAGCAATAGCTGTAGCAAGACTATCAGGTTCTTGTAGTTTATATATTTCAAGTGTATTAGGCATCGATGTCTCCTTTATTATATGCCACCAAATCTAGATAAGGGTTTAGGTGCATTGTTAGATTTCTGATAACCCCATCTCTTAGGAGCTACAGCAATTGAACAAGCATCTGCTAAAGCATTCTTCACATCGTCATGTGCAGGTTTAAGTTGCTTTAATTCTTCTTCAAGTATTTCACAGTTACCACCACGGTAGTGAAAGATTTTATGATCTTCGTATAATGGTCTCAAGACAGCCGCAACACGCTCTTCTTTCTTTGCAAAAGGTCTGTAGTCTTCTATGACAAGTCTCACAGAATTCTCAGCCATCTTATCTTTAAGAGCTGTAACGATTACTTGCTGAGCCACTGACACTTCTGCACGGAGCTTTTTAAGGTTATATTTATTATGAAGTGCTATAATGTGACTGTAGTAATCTTGTATACGGTCTGTCTTGAATCGGTCAATATCGAGCACATATCTGTTATTATCACTGTCAATGCCTACTACAACTATTGCAGTACTATCTGCACGGTGTGATAAAGCAAATGCAAAGTCTATAGCAGCGTATACATTCAGTGGTTTGTCTTTTATATAGTATACACCAGCTTTGGTATAGACATGTTCTCGATTATAGTACATAAACATATCAGGTGTGATAGGGCTGCTACCAGCATCATTAGGATCATTATAGTATTGTGCAAAGAACTGTGACTTATCTACATAACCTGCTTTAATTCGTGCAAGTTCTTTGAAGTCGAAGCCATAGTACTTACCATCTTTTCTACGAGTTCTGTTCCAGAGGAATTCACCATTCTCTTCAACAGACTTCTGTAATATATCCCATTGAGGTTCTTTACCAATAATTTCACCAGTATCATCAAATATATCTTCCATAGTATTCTGCATGGTGTCATAAATATCTTTAGGATGGTAACGAGTTCCAACAGCTATTATTCTACCACCAGGATTAAGAATTGATTGGAGTTGTGAATATTGTGCTTCAACCTGTCTACGTCCTTCTTCATTATTGTTCTTAGGTACCACGATATCGTCTAATACAATTAAATCAGCATGTGCACCAGTAATGTTAGTAGTCAGGCCACCAGCTTTAACAGTGCTATCACGAGTACCTTCAGCAGTTCTTATAGGGCTGTCTACACATATCTCAGATGTTGTCCACTTCTCACGCTTACCTTCATCAATATTGATAAGATCTGGCCAGTATCTTCTAACAATTGGTGAGTCCAATACACCTTTTATCATTCTTAATTGAGCTTCTGCCAAGTCTGATGTAGCTGATAAGTACACTATAGCAATTGCTGGGTTCTTTACAATCTGCCAAGCTACGTAACAACCTGCATAGAAGCTTTTACGGTGTGCACGAGGGTATAATACAAGTCTGTAATTCTTTCCTTCAGGGTTTGTTAAGAACTTACACAAGTCTTCATGACAAGTACCCATTACATTATATGGTGCCACCAGCTTAACAAACGTTATAAGGTCTGATTCAGCTAGTTTACGTATCTCTGCAATTGTGTCTTCATGGTTTGCCATTACTGTTTCAGCCTCTTAATGTCTGCTAATAAATCTTTAGAGTCTATTTCAGGCTCTTTCTTCTCTTTCTTAGGTCTGCCAACCTTTTCTTTAGTCTTAGAAGTCTTACCATCAATGATGAATTTAAGAGCTTGTAAGTTATTTTTATTATTATCGTCAAAAGCTATTTCAAGAACCTTCTTCATAGCATCACCAACTAACATTTCATCAGCTTGTTGACGTAATGTTTTGTATATTTCACCAGCTACAGAGCTTTCTTTGAAGTTTTTCCAGTGTCTCCAGTCTCCTTCAAAGACATCTTCAACAAATTGTTGCTCTGATGGGTCTTTGTAATAGCTGAGAAAGAGCTTTGAAAAGCTTATTAAGTCATCATGGTCTTCATCAGCTGTGGTAAAAGTAGGTTTATAGCCTGATATAGTGTTTAATTCAGAAAATGCAGACTGTGTTACAAACCTTTGTCCGATTTTTCTATAATCTTTCCAAGTTATCTTCATAAATTGTTCTCCGTGCGTTACAATCTGACAACAATTGTAAACAATTTTCAACAGAATGTCAAGAACTTTTTACAATTGTTGCAGGCTTTTCAAAAATTGTTACAGATTTCTACAGACTTTTTCAAATTGGCATAATTTTTGGTAGAAATTTTTTAGGGTTAATATGAATAAATTGCAACAACCCTGTCCCCCCCTGTACCACCCTTTGACAACTGTTTACAGTTGTCAACAGTTTTTTTCAAGTTGTCCACAGCTTTTTGCACTTGCGACCAAGTATGGACAAAACTTTTGACAAATTTTGTACAGCTTTTGTCAGTTTGTCCAGATTTTGTCAAGCTGTATAGGACTAGACAAAACTGTTAGAAATTTTGTCCATTTTTATCAGCCTGTGGATATCTTGCAAAAATCTCTTGACAGCTAAAACAAGCACTTAAACAAACCCCGAACAATTCCCGAACAAAATGCGAACATCAATTTTAAGGCTGTTTTTTTGACCGCTGAGGGGGTGTGAAAAATTTTGTGTGGGGTTGTACCAGCCGACTCAATGTTCTATTGTTGTTTTATATCTGTTCGCATTTTGTTCCAGTTTTCTCGCGTGCGTGTACGTGCTTATTATACCGCGTATAAGCTGTTCTCATTTTGTTCTGGTTATATAACTTTAGTTATAGTCCTAAAAAACTCTATAACTTTAGATATATGACTAATTATATACTTGACTTTCGGCTTTTTATGTTCTAACTTCCATCTTGTCAACGGCGGTTAGTCAAGTGAGTTGACGGTTGGCGGTAGCTGTATCAGTTGCCAAGTCTGACGGCGGTCAATGGGGGGCTTATAAAATCCGCTAGTGTTTGAAAAGATACACGCAGGTTTACGGCAGTTCAAACGCTTGACAGGTGGTAAAAACTATATGACAGAAGTTTTATCCTTTTCAGTCATACCATAGACAAGAGTTTTTTAAGATTCGGCTTGAATCGTTTACAGACAAAACAACCTTGTACGCTCGGAAGTTAGCTGATAAACTACATAAAAGAAACCCTTAAAATATAATCCTCTTGTAAATAGCTGTAAAGATTAGAAACAGACGGATTTACTCTTTTCTATATTGAAACAGCGGGTGGAAAACTGACAACACAATATTATTAAACTGTGAAAAACGATTCCAACCCTTAGAAGTTTATTTTATAGCTTGCTACACTATTGAAAGTGAGGAAAACTATGACAAAAACTACAACATTTTTGGATAAACTTAATGCAATTATAGCAACTGCTAAAAACGGCAAGAAAGCTTATCGGGATAGTATCCAACAAGCATTAGTAATGTTTGTGAAAGAATACAACGGACAGCTATCATATAACGCAACACCGTTTAAAGATATTGTACAAATTGTCGGCAAAGATGTAAAAGACTTACGCAACTGGTTGACAGAATACACCAATATTACGAAAGTTTATTCGGACTTGCTTCACTTTGAAACAACCGAGTTTACACTTGCTAAAGACGGCAAAACAAAACTGTACCAACTAAAGTTTAAAGATACTTTTAACGGTCAGTTATGGTATAGCGTTGAAACAGATAAGAAAGCTATAAAAGAATTGACAAACGATACTTTTATGGCATCTGTTAAAGCTTTATATAAAAGATATTCAAATTCTTTCGTTGATTATGACGAGAAAACAACAAAAATTATGCAAGCTATCAAAACTGCATACAACTTAGATTAACATTTTAACAAAATGTGTAGCAGGCTATATGATAAACTTCAACAACTAACAGAAAGGAAATAAAATGCTTGTACATACTTCTTATGGGTGTTACAAAAAAACATCAACACCTATCCGAAAAGGCTTTACAGCTAAGGATAGGTACGATAGAGCTTTGGAAACAGAGCAGAAATACTATGAAACAAAACCGAAAGAAAAGAATCTTAAAAAGATTAGACACAAATGGGACAGGAGGTAACAGATATGAAACAAACTTGTAGCAAAAATCTTACAAAGCACTTAACATTATTGAAACAAGAGTGCAACAAACTGATAACACTTCATAAAAACGGTTACACTATTCCAACAGAACTTTACAGTGATTATGTCAAACATAAACGATACGTAACAGAACTGTTACACATTGAAAAAATGAAATCATACGATAAAATTCTTTTAAAAGCAAGATAAAAATTTAGTATCACCATAAAAATAATACTTGACATTTAAAATTTATACTGTATTTTTATAAATCTTTAAAAGATTATAACAGTATGTAACAAGTTGTAACAGGTTAATAATAAAAATATATTTAATAATATTATATATAAAAACTTATAACAGATTATAACAAACTGATAACAGCTTTTAACTTCTCCCTTTAAAAATTGTTATCAGTTTGTTATAGTCTGTTATTATTTTTTAAAAAGGATGAAACAATGTCAATTAAAACTGTAAAAGAACTTAAAGAGTTTTTACAAACTGTACCAGATGATATGACAGTAGCTGTTAAAGGTGATGATAATATTATTTGGAAAGGACTTGAAACAAAAATTGAAACAACTGATTTAAAATATCTTAACGAAACTGAAGACGAAATCTTAGAAGAATCTTCAGAAGCTTTAATATTTTCTTAGAAAGGAGTAAACAAATGTCTAAACAACTTATTAAAACTGTAAAAGAACTTAAAGAATTTTTACAAACTGTACCAGATGATACAGCTATTGCATACTGGAATGAAGATGACAGAGCTTATACACAAGATATAGGTGTTGAAGTATCTGAAACAGAGTTTGAAGATGACAATAAACAAAAAGCTTTAAAAATATTTAGTGGGGAGTATTTATAAGATGTCTAAGTTTATTAAGTTACATTTAAGAGAACCTAAATATGAAATAAAATATCTTGGAAGTCGTATTGGATATACTAGGCATCAAATAGGTTGGCACGATGTAAAAGGAGACGAAGTATACTTTAGCGTTGACAAAATAGAAACTTTTACAGACTATAAAGTCAATGACATAGATGTCTGTGAAACTGCTGATGAAATCTTAAAGGAGTTGGAACAATGAATACAAAAGTTATTAAAAAAATTGAAAAGATTCTTGCTATCTTAAAAATCACACCGAAAGAAAAGCATTACGTTTTTGATAGACCTGAATCATTTAAAGAAATAGATTTTAACGGTGGACTTGAAATAAGTAGTGATGGTTACATATCGGCTTGGGATATAAACGGTGGTAAACATTGGTTCAAACCTGAAAATCTTTATACACTTGAAGAAGCTAAACAAAAGGTTGAATTTAATCGTGTAGCGTACATAAAATCTAGTATAAAAATGAAACAGATTCAATTACAAGGCATTGAAGAAGAAATTTCACAACTGAGAAAGGAGTTGGAACAATGACTAAAATAATTACATCGCAAACAAACATTTCAGAGGAGTTAGAAACATGGCAACAATATATGTGGTGGAACTTTTAAACTCTAACAAAGATGATAATAATTTTGTATCAATTCATTTAGACTTTAACGAAGCTCTTGCAAAAGCTAAAAGAATTGGTGCAGTTGTATCAGTATGGGAACAATGTGACAAGCGTATGAAGTTTGTTACAATGTATAACGGTGATGGGAAAGAGGTGTCATCAGAATGAAAGCAAATGTTTTTATAGACCTTGCACAAAACAGAATAAAAGTTACACCATCTATTCCCAATATTGAAAACAAATATGGTGATGTGTTTCTTAACGATTTAAGTATAAAAAACTGTTATCTTTTTTCGGAAACTGATTCCGATGGTGAAGATTTTCGTAAGTTTGAAATAGCCTGTGATAATGAGTGGCACAATTTTGTTAACAGACTTAGCAGTTCAATAGACATTGTTTCATTTCTTAAAACCTTTGACACTCTTAATGTAATTATTATAAACCATAGAGGGTGTGTAATTTGTGGAGAAATCTGATGATAACTTTTATAGTTGATAAAGTAGATGATGAAACAAAAATAACAGTTGCTAACAATACTTTTAATAATAGATTATTTATATCTGATAAAAACGGTAATGAAATAGTTATTGATAACGGCATATCAAACTGTTACTTAGAATATTGTGACAACTCTGATGAATATGACAGAGACGAGGACGAATATAAAGAGTGGGTAACGCTTGCAATAGCTGATGACGGTAATTCACACCCGCTTATAGATGATACAAATGGTGACGTAGATGTTATAGAGTTTTTGAAAAGCTTTAAAAACGTTAATGTGGTTATTAAAAATAATAGAGGGGCTGAGATAGGTCATGACTAAGATATCTGTATTGGAACGTGAAAGAATCTGTGGACTATATGCAACAGGTAAAATATCACAAGAGAAACTGGCTCGTAAATATGGTGTAACACACACTACAATTCGTAACATCATACTTGGTAAGTGGCCTCATTACAATTATTTTTGGAATGAAACAGTTGGTGAAAAGAAACTTAGACAATACGCTGACTACTATGAGCAGAAAGCTAAAGAGTATCGTAACAAGTATGATATAGCTGTTAACAATAGATTACAAAAGGAGTTGCTGTTATGATAATATACAAAACAAATGATAAAGGATTTGTTACAGAAGTTTGTATCATGAACGAGAATCGTAGCAAAACATTAGAATCTGCTAAACCTTATCACGAGATACAACATGTTAGTTCACGTTATTATAATCACATTGCAATAGAATATCATAGGTACTTTTTCACAATGTGTTTACCTTTTGATAATCATTTTCATAAGATGAGAGAAGATAGTACAGTAACAGTAGAAGATATGAAACTCTTTGACAATTGTTATAACATTAATGAAAGGATTCCAATATGTTAGATATAACTTTTAAAGTACACAAAAATAATATTCTTAAACTTGTAATCACTTATCAGAGTGAGAGAAGAGAGAGTCGTGATGTATGTGCTAAAGTCTTTTATGACGATAACTCTTTAAGGATTGTGTCAGTAGGTTGTCCAGATGTAAACGGTTGTACAATATATTTACAGGGTACTTGCACCGAAGAAGATGATAATGTATTATGGTTCCCTAATTTAGACAGACTTAAAAAGTTTTTTGAAGCTCTTAGAACTTGTACAGGTTATCTAAGGGTTGAACTATAGGGTTTGTATCGTTCCCTACTTCTTATTAAAAATGATACAATTTGTTTTAACTTAATTTTATAGGAGAAAGCTCATGGCTTTAAATATTGATGAATTGATTGCAAAACTTCAAGCAACTGGTACAACTGGTGGTGTTACCATCAACGTTATCAATGTCAATGATGATGTTGTTACAAGCGCTGATGATACACTTGACACAGACTTCCAAGTTGGTGACAGAGTAATGTTATGCCACGTTAAAAAGGATGGAACAGGTACTAAGCACACTGATGGCACTGTTGACAGCATTGACAAAGATGAGTTCGGTCCTTATGTACGTGTTACAGGTGACAACGGTAAGCATTACAGATGTGGCTTGAAGATGTATGAGGTTCGCAAAGGTACTCAAATTATTCGTAAGTTGTAAACCTTTGAAATAACTTAATACATATTTGTAGGGTGTTTTTTTAAGGCTAGAGAAGGATGTTATAGGTCTTGGCTAGGGCTGTAGCTGGCACTTATAACATACCCTCTCCAGCCTAAAAAAATACCTGTTTATTTTGATGAAAGGATAAAAAATGATTGCAGCAGATGAGTTAGTTATTTGTGCAAGAGTTATAGAACTGTTACATTATGGTGTAGATGTCACAAAACTTGACACATATAAACAGTACTACAACCCTAAGTCAAAGTCTGTTATCAGTAGGTTAACAGAAAATGTACCAGACTTTTTGTTCAAGATTTCTGATGAGACAGCAGAGTTTTTACAATGGCCTTTAGGTAATTACTTTAAAAGAGAGGGCAACAAGTTCTTCTCAATCTTTGAAGAGAAGTTACCAGATGCTGAGAAAGCTATGGTGTCATGTGAGATAGACCTGTTAACATTTAAACAGATTATGATGATCTGTTCAACTAAGTCATGGTGTCATTTTAGTGAGTACAAACCTTCTGATTATGACCCAGAGTATGAAGCACGTATTAAAAAGATGAAAGCAGAGTGGGACTACACTGACACCAGTGATTGCGAACTCATTAAAGACCTTGCGAAGGATAAGATAGAGGACAACTTCCACGCACTGTTAACACTCTGTGAATACACTGAAGAGAGAAGTAAAGAACTTATTGAACAGTTTAATCATCCTGAAACAGATTTTGAAATCAAAGGTCTTGAAAAGTTTAAACCAATTGATGGCAGAATCTATATCAAACTTCCACCATTTGAACTTGATAACATTCGTAGTAAGTATGACAGTCAGTATGCAAGAGATATTAAATACCTTGTGATATCCCGTAACCCTTATGACTATTTCTTTTGCAGTTATGGTTCAGAGTTCCAAAGTTGTTACGCTCTTAACAGTAGTCACTATGGTTGGTATGGTATGGTAGGTATGGCAGGTTGTAAAGGTAACTTCATAGTGTACTTATCATCTGGTAAAGTTAATAGAATCAATGTCATCAGCGGTAAGAAATGGAATGTTCCACGTATGTTACTCCGTTGTTGGGGTTGGTTAGCAGAGGATGGCAGACTGTTATTAGATAGAGCATACTGTTCAGACCAAGTTCACAATATTGAAAGAGAATTGTATAAGTATATTTGCAATAATCTTTTAGGGTATGATTGTGATAAGGTTTTATTCAAGACTGTTCACATACCGTTAAAGTATTCTAAACAACTTGTAAAGACTTGGCATAAGACTCATTATCACATGTACCCAGACTCTGTAAAGGTTGAGGACTTTGAGTATCGTGGTATTTGTTACGGTGATAGAACATTTGTAGGCAACAATGAACCATTTGATAGAAACTTCTTAAGTCGTATGCAAGAGATATCAAATGTTCCAGTTGGTTACAGATATAAGAAGCAGTACAATATTGTTGACGGTGAGTTAACAGAGCTGAAGATATGTCATATCACGCAGTTACCGATAACTTCTTCAGAATCTACATCATTCTATGCCAAGTTCTTTAAAGAACCTATCAAAAGTTTAGCAGTGTTAACATACTGTGATGGTTGTTATAAAATTGATGTAGCTACACAGAATAAACTTAGTGAAAGTTCTTCAAAAGTTTGGTTTGATTTGAAGAATAAAGGTGCATGTAGTTATAGAGACAGTAACAATGTTTACAAATTCTATAAAAACTTCAGTGTTGGTGACCAAAAGATTGGTATCAAGCCTTTTAAAGAGTGGGTTACAGGTGCTGCTAAAACTTCAGGACTTGATTATATTATTGTAAGATACATTGAAGAAGACCGTGTTACATTTGTAAAATATAAAGGAAAATAATATGAAAACACTGTTAAAACTTTATTCATTTGAGTCAGTACATAACACACCTGATGAGAATGCTTTAGCGAACTGGTTAGAAAACTGGTTCCGAGAACATAAAACACCGTTCACAAGAGTTGGTGACAACTTTTATAAGCTTGATACAGTTCATGCACCAATACTTAGTGCACACTTAGACCAAGTTGAAACGAATGGTAAAGCTGTTCACTTTGTTATGACACCAGAGAAACACATCACAGGTTATAATGAAGACTGGGAAAGAACTTCACTGGGTGGTGATGATAAGAACGGTGTATGGATTATTCTCCAAGCTCTTGAAAAGTATAACAATGACATCAACTTTATCATCAGTGCCGGTGAAGAAGTTGGTTGTGTTGGTATCAATAAGTTAGATACTGAAGGAGTTCTTGAGAAAAAGATACCACCGCTTGATACATTCTGTTTAGTTCTTGATAGACGTGGTTCACATGACGTATTAGACTCTGGTGGTGGTGATACATACTGTAAGACATTGGCACAGTGTTTGTGCAACTATATGAAAGATGGTATGACTGTCACATCTGGTAGTGTGTCTGATACAAGAGTGATATGTGAGTATTGCGAGAGTGTTAACATGTCTGTTGCATACGAAGCACCACACACTGCCAATGAACATACAGATTGGGTGAGACTTCAACAGTTGAGAGACCATGTGTTTGATATCTGTAATGACTTTGCACATTATCCTACACCACCTGATGTATACATTAAAAAGACTTGGTCATATTCAACATCACAATACAAGAAAGGAAAATATAGAGATGACTACGAAGAATACTACGGTAGATACGGGTTCTAAAAAGCCTGCAAAGAAGAGGATATTCTATCCTAACATGTATTATTTAGTTGATAAAGATAACTATGTGATACATCACACAGCAAACCCTGAAGCTTTAAAAGATTTGGAGTATGAAGACACTGATACAATTCTTATTGCAGTTCATCCAAGTAAACTTATCAAGAAGAAACAAGTTGTTAACAAAATTGTTTTAGATTTTGATAAAAAACTATTGACAATTGATGGTGACTCTTGTACTTTGAATAAAGTTGATTACGAAGGTAACACAACTTATACACTTGATGATGAAGAACTAAAGGATTGGTCTAAACTTATTTCAGATTGTAAGAAGATTGCTAATGAATTTGAAATGATTGGTGTACCACCTATTGAAGGAGAGTTATTAGATGTCGAATGAGATACTACAACAGATTCAATGGCTTGCTGACATGCATGGATATGAATTGACACAACATGCACCAAAGATTGCAGCAGCTAAAGAAAGATTCTTCGGTCTTGACAAATGGTTCAAGTGTCCTTGTGACCCTGACTCAGACCGTGAATGTATTAGTGAACACTGTCAACAGGATATATTGAGAGATGGTATGTGTCACTGCCATTGTTACAAATTAAAAGGAAGTAAAGAATGAAGGAGATATGGAAATCTGTTAAAGGGTATGAAACTTTTTATGAAGTCAGTAATAAAGGAAGAGTTCGAAGTCTTGATAGGATTGTATCTAATTCTGGAATGTTTGGAAAGGACAAGACATTTAAAAAGAAAGGTAGAATCTTATCTCCTAGAACATCACCAAGCAGAGGACTATCAACAGGATATCTCAGAGTGTGGTTAACTGATGGAGTTAAAGGTTTTAATAAATGTATTCATAAACTTGTAGCAGAAGCATTTATTCCTAACCCAGAAAATAAACCGCAAGTAGACCATATTGATAGTAATGTCTTAAACAATTGTGTTACTAATCTAAGATGGTGTACTCAACTTGAAAACAATAGATTTAGACTGAAAGGAGATTGACATGGCTGATAAAAAACCGTTAATAGTTACTAGTGTTTCATTTGAAATTCCAGAAGGAACTAAGTTAAGTGATGTTATTCAAATGTTACAAGATAAAGACTGTGAACACTATGATGACATACTTTTAAGAGATACTAGACTAGAGTTTGGTTCAATGTCTTTTAAAGAATATATTGAAAGGAGTCCAATGAAATGAGTTATAAAGATATTATAGCAGCTTTTGTAGTAGGTCTCTTCATAGGTTCTTGTGATATCTTTGGAGGGGTTTGCATAGGGTTAATTTATTATAATTTTCTAAGAGATGAGGAGGCTGATTAAAATGGGATACTATTTGTTTGCAATTTTAGACGATATTAATACGTGGTTAGGTATTTTTGTAGTCTTATCTGGATTCTCAACAGCCTTGTTTGGTATAATGCAATGTATACAACACGTTAATGTTTTAGAAAGTTCTTCATATAATTTAGAAAATAATGAAAAATTTCTAGAGTTACTAAAGAAATGGTTTAAGAGAGCGATAACAATCTTCATAATTACGATGACATTTTACACACTTTTACCATCTCAAAAGCAGTTAGCATTTATCATAGCTGCACCATACATTGTAGAGAATCAACAGCTGCAAGAAGCTGGTAAGAACTCTGCAGAAATTATAAAGCTTGGTACAGAGTATGTTAAAGATGTGTTAACAACTGCAACAGCTAAGAAAGGAGAGTAACATGTGGCCATTTAAGAAACGTATTGACCCTGTATCATTAAGGTTAGCAGGTCATTCTAGTGATATTATGATACTTTATCAAAGAATGTATCAACTTGAAAAGGTATTTGTTACACTTGAGGAAGAAGTTAAAAGTCTTAAACAACTGTTAAAGAATCAGGGAAAGATTGAGATAACTGTTACAGATTGTAAAAGATTGTAACATCTATATCATCTGCCCCCTTCGGGGTATTGTAACAACGTTTTTGGAGGTTGTCAAGTAAAAAATGAAAAAATTTGTAACATTTATTGAAAAAGATATTCCACCTGCTGATACTGGGCTGGCAATATTGTACACAACTGTAGTAACTTTAGTAATATTTGGAGTAATCATGTGTCTGGTTATATAGAATTTCACAGAGATTGTCCTAACTGTGGTAGCCACGATGCTTTGACAGTGTTTGAAGATGGTGGTGCAAAATGTTTCAGCTGTGGCTGGACATGGAAGGACTTTTATCATAAACACAACAAAGAAAGGAAGAGTGATACAGAAATTATGAAAGAAATTATAGAAGATGCTGGAAGAATTCCTGCTTCAGGTATCCCTGATAGATTTTTAACAGCTGAGACATGTAAGTTCTATGGCGTTAAAGTTATTGTCAGAGATGGTGGAATTGCACAACACATATATCCCTACTATGACCATAATGGTGACGTTGTAGCACAAAAAATCAGGACTGTAGAGGGTAAACAATTCAACTGGAGAGGTAATGCAACACGTGCACAACTCTTTGGACAGAATTTATTCCCTGCTAAAGGTCGTTTCATCACTATAACAGAGGGTGAGATAGACGCTATGTCAGTCTGGCAAATGTCTGGTGGCAAGTCTGCTGTGGTATCTGTTAAGGGTGGTGCAGAGTCTGCATTGAAAGAGGTAAAGGCACAGTACCAATACTTAGACAGCTTTGAGAACATTATTATATGCTTTGATGGTGACACTGCAGGTGTTAAAGCAGCTAAGAAAGTTGCAGAGATACTGCCACCAAAGAAGGTAAAGATTGTTAAGCTGACTAAAGAGATGAAGGATGCTAACGAGTTCTTAAAAGCTGGTAAGAGTGCTGACTTCAATAATTTATGGTGGAAAGCGGAGGAATATAGACCTGATGATATTGTTAACTATTCTGATTTATGGGAACGTGTCAAAGATTTTAGTAAGTCTAGAACATATTTACCCACACCATGGGAAGGACTTAACGAAAAGATTTGTGGATTTAGAGAAACACAGTTGATAACTATTGCAGCTGGCACAGGTATGGGTAAGTCTGCATTCTTGAGAACAATTATGAATCACTATCTTAAAACAACTGATTTAAAGATTGGTGCAATGTTCTTAGAAGAGGTTGCAGAAGATACTGTGGTATCAATGATGTCGTTAGAAGCTGGATTAAATCTACGCAGACCTGAAATATGGAAGGAACAATCTGAAGCAGACCTGAAGAAATGGTTCATAGAGTCTGGTGCAAATAGACGAATAGAACTGTACGATGGTTTTGACTTCGATGATATAGACCTGTTAATGGATAAGATAAGGTATTTAAACAGAGCCAGAGACTGTAAAATAATTATCTTAGACCACTTAACAATGGTTGTAGATGATGCTGAGAATAGTACACAAGCTCTTAATAAATTGGTAGCAGACTTGAAGAAGATTGCTGTCGAGCTTGGTATAATTATTATCACAGCATGTCACCTACGAAAAGCACAGAACGCTGCTAAACAAACTGAAGAAGGTGGTAGAGTTACACTGGATGACTTGAAACAATCTTCATCAGTGAAGCAGTTGTCTGATATAGTAATAGGGTTGGAAAGAAATGGTCAGTCTGATAACCCTGTTGAAGCTAACACAACTAAGATAAGAGTGTTGAAAGACCGTGACTTTGGTAGTAAAGGTGTAGCAGCTGCTGCAATTTATGAGAAAGAAACAACACGACTTATTGAAGTATCTTTAGAAAGTTTGGAAGACATTGATGATTAAGGAGTATTAAATATGTGTTGGGAATTAACAGTACTTTCACAAGGTTCATTTACTGTACGCTTTCAAATCTCTGATGTACCACAGGAAGTTAAAGATAATAGAGGATGTTATGGTGCACGTTCGTTAGGCTATGATATCAACTCTTGCTCAAGACCTGAGATACTTTTAGATGACCATCAAATATTTGTATGGGGTAATAGTAAAGAACACGATAGAGATGAATTGATTATAAATAAACATGATTTCATAACTCTTGTAAGAGTTCTTTCCGACAATGCGAAAGTAAAAATAATAGGTATGAACAAATTTTGCATAAAGGAGGTTGTTAATGTATAGAATAAATTTTTCAGATTATCAATTGTTTGTTGAGAACCTTGGTGTTGTACATGATGATAATATGTCTTGTTATACAGCACCCGATGGAGTTGTTATAGAAGAATCTGTAGGCAGACTAGGGTGGTCAAATTATTTGCATGAACGTATCTATGTTCCTAGAGGTTACTCATCAAGCTGGCAGTGTTTTAAAGGTAGATGTAGAATCTTGCATTATGTTTTACAATACCTTAAAATAACTAATCAGAGTTATGAAATGACAACATACTTTAACGGTAGGTTACAACTCACTAACAGTAAAGGAAAAGTGTATGCGTGTTATCTGTGATATTGAGGCCAATGGTTTAACGCCTGATAAAATTTGGTGCTGTGTTTGCAAAGATGTTGACACAGGTAAGTTTACAATTTTTAGAGATGGAGATGCTAACGAATGTAAAAAGTTTTTTGATAGGTGTGATAAAATTATTGGCCACAACTTCATAGGATATGACGCAATATGGTTAAATAAACTGTGGCACACTGGTATTAAAATAGATAAGATTGTTGATACACTTGTACTGAGTCGTTTAGGAAATAGTTTCAGAACTGGTCACAGCTTGAGAGACTGGGGAGAGTTTCTTAAATGTTATAAAGACCATCACGATGACTGGTCACAGTGGTCACAAGAGATGGAAGACTATTGTAAACAAGATGTTGAAGTAACACACAAGGTTTATGAGTATCTGAAGAAAGAGTTAAGAGGTTGTACAAAAGATGCTGTGGTGTTAGAGCACTGGTCACAGGCTGTGTTAGAACAGCAAAGGATGTACGGGTTCTTACTAGACCATGACTTAGCTGTTGAGACTAAGGAAAAGATTGACCAAGAATACTTCAGTATTATTAATAGACTTCAAAAGATTTTCCCACCTCGTAAAGTAGTTGTTGAAGAGTGGGTAGCAAAACGTAACAAACAAGGAGAATTGAATGCAGTCAGTAGCAGAATTATCAAGTCTGGTATGGTTGAGCATATTAGTGGTGACCGTTATAATCGTATCGAGTATAGAGAATTTTGTATCGATAGTCCTAAAGAAATTGTTGAAAGGCTTAAAGGTTATTGGGAACCGTATATTTTCACACCAAGTGGACAGCCTAAAGTATGTGAAGAGAACTTAAATACACTGAGAGAGGATGCTCCACAGGCATTACAGCTGATAAAGAGATGTAAAGTTTTAAAGTCTCGTTCCACACTGATACAGTCGTACTTTGATGCATGTGGTGAAGATGGTAGAGTTCATGGACAGGTGCTCTCAATTGGTGCAGGTACTCACAGAATGGCACACAGGAATCCTAACACTGGTAACATTCCTTCTAAAGGTATATATGGTGCAGTATGTAGACAGATGTTTACAGTTGCTAAAGGACGTAAGCTAGTTGGTTGTGATGCTGCAAACATTCAGCTCAGAGTGTTAGCACATTATTTAAATGACCAAGAACTTATCTACCAGATTGTTCACAAAGATATGCACTATTACTTTTCACAAATCTATGGGTTGAATCCACCTGATAAAGACTATGATGAACATAATGAAGAGATGGTAGCAGCTCGTAAGAAAGGTAAGACTGCAACATTTGCTATCATCATGGGTGCAGGTGTTAAAAAGATTGGTATGGTGTTGGGAGACCCTAAGAAAGGTGAAGCAGCCTTTGAAGGATTGAAGAAGAACATTAAAGGTTGGAACAAGTTTAAGTTAGAGCTTGATTACAGAGCACGTATAGGATACTTTATAGGACTTGATGGTCGTAAGATACCACTGAAGAATGCTCACTTCGGTATGTCTTCATATCTGCAAGCAGGTGAAGCAATCATTATGAAGAGAGCTATGGTAGAGTCCTACAAAGAAATTAAATCACTTGGACTAGATGCACACCAAGTTGCTATCGTACATGATGAAATGCAATACGATTGTGACGAGTCTTGTGCAGAGCAAGTCGGGCAGATTTTAAGGAAGCACATCATTGAAGCAGGTGTCTATTACAAATTGAGATGCCCTCTTGATGGTGAATATATGATTGGTAACAACTGGTTAGAAACACACTAGGAGGTTTATTGAAATGAAGATTTGGATTTTATTTTCTACTTGGTATAAGTATGGGGATGGTGACTGTCCAATAAATGAAGTAGAAGGTGTTTTCACAAATAAAGAAAGAGCTGAAGAGCTTGCAAAAATATTAAATAAGAAGAATACTGGTGCTGATTATTGGGTTGATGAGTTTATCATAGATGATGAAAGTGATATATTTTTATAAAGGAGACTCACTGATGAAAATTAATATAGATTTATTTGCACTGTTCCTAGTGTTTTTAGTTTTAAAATTATGTGACATTATTACTTGGTCTTGGTGGTGGGTGACTGCACCAATCTGGATGCCGTTGTTAATATTGTTTATAGTTTTATTTTTGAAAGGATGAAGGAGTATAATGAATGATAAAAGTAGGACAGGTATACCAAACAGAAAGATTAGAAATAGTACTTATTACAAGAGTTGTAGGTTTTCATTTTTATATTATAACTCCATCAGGAATGACAGGGGAATTTAATAATATCTTTAAAGATGTTTGGAGTTACTGGAAACTCATCGCAGAATATCCAACGTGGCAAGAAGCAGTTAATAGTAAGGAGTTTAAGGTAGGTGTAAAATGACAGTACAGATTAACGGAGTGTACGAATATGACTCAGGTCGTAGAGATTATGTACACCAATGCCAAGAGATTTATAGAATATATGTATACAGAAAGATACGAAGATTCTACAGATGTCTTATAAATCAAACTGGTACAGAACGTATCATACATGAAAACATTAGTGGTAAATGGATTAGAGAGAACTGTAAATACATTGGACCAGCTTGTGCTACATGGAGAGATTTGTTTCAAGTTTATTAGGAGATGAGTGATGACATTTGATAAACTGTTTTGTTGCAAGTATTTATACATAGAACTGTATCGGATTGATTTAGATTATCGTACAGGATTTAAAATAGAGCTTGACAAATTTATTTTAAGGTGTAGTATGTCTATATTAGGTGTAACACTTCTTATATGCATTGGTTCGGAGGCTTATTCATCATGATTTTAACTTATGGAAATTGTCAAAGATTGGATGACATAATGTCAGCACCAGAGTTCAAGGGTATTGTATGGGACAATCATAATATGCAGATAATAGCAAGTATAGTATTTGGAATAGTTGTTATGAATCATTCAATGGTTGTGTCTTTATTTGTAACAGAGGATAATGAACTCGATTGGAATAGTCAAGTAAATGATAGAGTGAGGATAGCATAATGAGTAAAGATGATTCAGAGACTAACACAATGAATGTTATGTTTGATGGCAGTGATGAAGCCGATGACAAAGATGATGACAACATTGATTTAAAAACTGAGAAGATGGTGGAGTATTTTGAAGATGATTATTACTGGTCTATCTACAATAGAAGACATACAACAAGCAGATGAATTTAGAGATGTTGAATGGCATTGGAATGTTGTCAATGGATTGTTTCAAGTTTTAGATTATCTTAAAAAATCTGGTAAAATTTGTGAAATATTTATTGACGATACTAATAATATATGTTACAAGTTTCCATGTAATAGATAGGAACACCTCCTTTCGTATGTAGTCGACCTGCTGCATAACTTAATCAATCTGCACCAAGACCAGTGGTGTTAACGTGCTACGTTCCTATTACATATTTTTTAGCATTAAGATTGGTACAGGTCAATTGTTTATTTTTTATAGGAGTACTCAAATGATTGAATATTTAAACACAATTGCAATAAGTATCTTTCATAGCATTTCACTTATTGTAGCAGCACTGTTGCTGGTCTTTCTAGCACTTGTTGCACTAATTTATGGGATTGTCGCATGGAATAAAAAGATGGAAAAAGCTGTCTACCAATTCTATGAAGACATTGTATCAGCTATTAAGGAGATTCTTTAATGGCTAAGTTAAAATTTTATTACGGCACTATGGGAGCTGGTAAAACTACTGAAGCTTTAAAGACCTATGAAATATACAGACGTAAAGGACTGAAACCACTCATTGTAAAGCCTACCTTTGATGACCGTGAAGGAGCTTTTAAAGGATGGGGTTTAATCAAGAGCAAGCTGATACCAGATGTAAGACCTTGTTACTACGTTGATAATGTTATGGAACAGCTGTATAACAAGCAACCATATCCTTTCGGAGTTCTTATAGTAGATGAGGTACAGTTCTTTGCACCATCTGATATCATATCTCTATCATCTATTGCAGATTATAAAGATGTTGATGTCATTTGCTATGGTCTTAAAACAGATTGTAGAGGTAAGTTGTTCGAAGGTTCTGCACAACTGTTAGCAATTGCTGACGAGACTAAAGAACTTGATAACTTATGCGACATCTGTGGAAAACCTGGTGCCAATATGCATTTACGTTACACCAACGATGAGATAGATTTTGAACCAGAGTCTATTAAAGTTGAGAAAGGTAATGTAAAGTATAAATCAGTATGTAGAAAATGTTTTACTAAGGAGATGATGTAGTGTCAGGTACAATTAAAATATCAGGTATTGATTATTCTGTAAATGGATTTGATACAGATGTTGATAGAAACCTCATGGGCAGACTTTCATACGATACTGCACAAATCTATATCAGAAATGATTTACCTATTGATAAGAAAATGGAGACACTTCTTCACGAGGTTATGCACACTGTGTATATGAATGCAGGTCTGCAACCAGGTGATGAAGAAGAGAAAGTTGTGACAGCTTTGTCAAGTGGAACATATCAATTTTTAAAGGACAATAAAGATGTTTACAGAATACCATAAGATTGAAACACCTTATGAAAGGGACATGGACGGCTCTAAGAAACTTATTGAAGGGCAGTTCAGAAGTAAATATGTAAAATATTTAAAAGACTGTGAATGGATTTTCACAGAGAAAGTTGACGGTACTAACATCAGAGTGTGCTGGGATGGTCACGACTTTATCTTTAAAGGTAGGAC
>Ga0247610_10000623_pt1 | contig 48428 bp, 37 predicted proteins | sample 174DNAGHGhighgp2_FD_193483 | JGI IMG/M metagenome (GOLD analysis project Ga0247610, IMG submission 193483) | Sheep rumen microbial communities from Palmerston North, Manawatu-Wanganui, New Zealand - 1742 DNA GHGhigh gp2 | ecosystem: Host-associated > Mammals > Digestive system > Stomach > Rumen...
CAGAGATGGCATCCGACACCGCAAACACCTTCCGCCGCAAAACGCCACCCATCGCGCTGGTTTCCATCGCGATCCTGGCTGTGGGCATCGTGCTGTTCGTCCTGAACCTGCGCTATGGCTCGGTGTCAATCCCGTGGAATGAATTCTGGGACGCGCTGCTGCATGGCGACACGTCGACCTACCGCGCTATCATCCTCGACTACCGCCTGCCGCAAGCCATCACGGCGTTGCTGGCAGGCATCGGGCTCTCCGTGTCGGGCCTCCTGATGCAGACCCTATTCCGCAACCCCCTCGCCGACCCTTCGCTGCTGGGCATCAGCAGCGGCGCAAGCCTCGGCGTTGCCTTCGTCGTCCTGCTGGGCACCGCTACGGGCCTGTCGGTCAGCACGCTATCGCTGTGGTCGACCTTCGGCGTCACCATAGCGGCATTCTTGGGCGCCTTCGCGGTGCTGCTGCTCATCCTCGCCCTCAGCTCGAGACTCCGCAGCATGGTCAGTCTGGTGCTGGTGGGCATCATGATCGCCTACATCGCGGGCTCGGTCACCGACATCCTGAAGTTCTTCAGCCAGAAGGAAGGACTGCACTCTTTCGTCATCTGGGGTCTGGGCAGCTTCTCCAACGTGAGCAAGGCACAACTGCCGTTCTTCGCCATCGCGGTGACGGTCGGCACCATAGGCTCGTTCCTACTCTTCAAGACCTTGAATCTCTTGCTGTTGGGCGAGCGTTATGCCGAGAACCTCGGTGTCAACATCCGTCGCAGCAGCATGCTCATCATCTTGGCCTCGGGCTTCCTCACCGCCCTCATCACGGCGTTCTGTGGTCCCATCGCCTTCCTGGGCTTGGCCGTGCCGCACATCGCACGATTCTTCTTCAAGAGCAGCGACCACAAGCTGCTCATCCCCGCTACGGCCTTCCTCGGCATGGACCTGGCCCTGTTCTGCAACCTCATCGCACGCCTGCCCTCCTTCGAAGGCAACCTGCCCATCAACTCGGTCACGGCACTGATTGGCGCGCCCATCGTGCTTTGGGTGATCTTCCACCGGCAACGATTCAATCATGGACAATAATGAATGTGATGAAAAGGAACTACGAATTTAACGAATGGAGCGAATGGAATTTTGCGACTAAAGTCGCGAATGGGACGAATTGTGGATTGCTTCATCCCGTTGACAATGACTCAAAGCGAAACCCATTCGTACCCATTTGGACGCTTGCGTCCCAAATTCTTTTATAGCATTTGTATAATTTGTGTAATTCGTAGTTAAGTAGTTAAATGGATGTTAACCATGACTGAAGTGCTTAAGACATATCACCTGTTGATCGGCTACAAAGGCCAAGCCTTGATGCCCGCTATCGACGTGAGCCTCAACGAAGGCGACATCGTGGCCTTGGCGGGTCCCAACGGCTCGGGTAAGACGACGCTGTTCAAAACGCTCTCGGCCAGCCTCAAGCCCGTCGACGGCGAGGTCAAGTTGTTTGGCAAGGACCTGCGCGACTACTCGCCCACCGAGCGCAGCTCGCTCTTCAGCCTCGTGCTCACCGAGAAACCTGACGACCTCTTCCTGAAGGTTTTCGACATCGTGGCAGCAGGACGCTATCCCCATCTCGGCCTCCTCGCCAAACTGAAAACCGAAGACGAGCAAATCATCTACGACAGCCTCGAAACCGTGGGCATCGGCCATTTGGTCAACCGCAACTTCGTTTCCTTGAGCGACGGAGAACAACAGAAAGTAATGATTGCCAAAGCGTTGGTGCAAGACACTCCGCTCATCTTCATGGATGAGCCTGCGGCTTTCTTGGACTATCCGAGCAAAATCGAGTTGGTGAACATCATGCACAAACTCTCGCGCGAGAAAAAGAAAACCATCCTATTCAGCAGCCACGACCTTGACCTTTTGCTCCGCCACGCCGACGTGATGTGGGTAGTAGCCCCCCAGCAGCCTTTGCGCCAAGGCACACCGAAAGCGCTTGTGGAGCAAGGGATTATTGATGAGTATTTTAAACCGATTGTGGCCAAGGAGGAGTTTTATTGGATGAGGTAAGAAGCATTATCTGACTTGATTGCCAAGTTATCCGCCTCGATGAAAGAGAAACCAAAGAGTTCCCAAAGACCAGATTTAAACACTTGTTTTAGTGGAGATTGGAGTAAAATTGACGCTTCTGCTTTAAGAAATAACGAATATTTTGGCAGAAGCGTTGAAAACTGGTAAGCATTATGTCAAAATACTTACTTGCTTGAAAATCAATGGAATAGGATTGATGTATTTGATTTGCTTATAGGCGCCTGCTCCGTTTTCAACAATTGTGTTACTATCACCTCCAACATCAGGCATTTTAGCCATATTCCGAATCTTCAAATTGAAGATTGGGCAGAAAAATCCAAGCACTAGAGTTTTTTCTATATTCAGTATTTTTGTTTTTTTGTATTTTTGCGCCTTCAAATATTGCAGCAATTTTTACTAAAATGCAGAATATCAGAAATATAGCGATTATCGCTCACGTTGACCACGGCAAAACCACCCTCGTGGACCGTATCCTTTACCAGTCCCAACTCTTCAAGGAATCGGACGAAGCCCCTGGCCAACTCATTCTCGACAACAACGACCTCGAACGCGAACGCGGCATCACCATCCTTTCGAAGAACGTGTCCGTTCGCTATAAAGACGTCAAAATCAATATCATCGACACTCCTGGCCACGCCGACTTCGGTGGCGAGGTGGAGCGCGTGCTCAACATGGCCGACGGCGTTCTGCTGCTCGTCGACGCCTTCGAAGGCCCCATGCCGCAGACCCGTTTCGTGCTGCAAAAGGCCATCGAGCTGGGCCTGAAGCCCATCGTGGTCATCAACAAAGTCGATAAACCCAACTGCCGTCCCGACGAGGTGCAAGAGGCCGTCTTCGACCTAATGTTCAACCTCGGCGCCACCGAGGACCAGCTGGACTTCCCCACTGTCTATGGTTCATCCAAACAAGGCTGGATGTCAGACCATTGGGAGAATGTCACCGATAATGTTTCTTACCTCTTGGACGTCATTATCGACACCATTCCGCCCGCGAAGTTCGAGGAAGGTACACCCCAAATGCTGATCACCTCGTTGGACTACAGCTCCTACGTGGGCCGTATAGCTGTGGGTCGTCTAAAACGCGGCACCCTGCAGGCCGGACAGAACGTCTCGCTGGTGAAACGCGACGGCTCCGTCACTCGTTCTACCATCAAGGAGCTCTACACCTTTGAAGGCTTAGGCAAGGAACGCACCAAGAAACCCGTCGAGGCTGGCGACATCATCGCGCTGATGGGCATCGACGACTTCGAGATTGGCGACACCGTGGCCGATTACGAGAATCCTGAGCCGCTGCCGCCCATCCATGTGGACGAGCCTACGATGAGTATGCTGTTTACCATCAACAACTCGCCCTTCTTCGGCAAGGAAGGCAAATACGTTACCTCACGCCACCTGCGCGAACGCCTCTACAAAGAGACCGAGAAGAATCTCGCTTTGAAGGTGGAAGACACCGATTCGCCCGACTCTCTGATGGTCTACGGCCGTGGCATCCTGCACCTCAGTATCCTCGTCGAGACCATGCGCCGTGAGGGCTATGAGTTCCAACTTGGCCAACCCAAGGTCATCCTGAAATACATCGATGACGTGAAGTGCGAGCCTATCGAATGCCTTACCGTCCTCGTTCCTGAAGACTTCTCGGGCCGCGTTATCGAGCAGGTCAGTGCCCGCAAAGGTGAGATGACCCAGATGGAGCCCAAGGGCGACCGCATGTGCCTCGATTTCGACATCCCGTCGCGCGGTCTCATCGGCTTGAGAAACACACTGTTGACTGTCACTGAAGGTGAAGCTATTGTCTCCCATCGCTTCAAGGACTATGAACCTTGGAAGGGCGAGATGCCTTCACGCAATGTCGGAGCCCTGATTTCAATGGAAACAGGACAAGCTATCCCCTACGCCATTTGGAAGTTGCAAGACCGTGGCATCTTCTTCGTCAACCCGAATGAAGATGTCTATGCCGGCGAGGTCATCGGAGAAAACACCCGCAGTAACGACATTGTCATCAACGTTTGCAAGACCAAGCACCTCACCAACGTGCGTGCCTCAGGCAGCGACGAAGCCATCCGCCTCATCCCGCCCGTTCGTTTCTCGTTGGAGGAATACATGGAGTACATCCGCGACGATGAGTACCTTGAGGTGACGCCCAAGAGTCTGCGTCTGCGCAAGATCATCCTCGACGAGTTGGAGCGTAAACGCGCTTCACGCCGTGGAGAGGAATGACCCTTGAAAATTAATTCCTAAAAGTCGGGCTTTATGTCCGACTTTTTTTGTATTATTGCACGTTTGTAGAGCATATAACGAGCAGACTCAACATAATCTTTTGTTTCTATTTCCAAAAATTTGAAAATCAAAACTATAAGCAATATGTCAACATTCAAGAAAACCCTTATTATCCTGTTCGTCACGATGGGACTCGCTTCATGCGACGTACTCACCCAAGTTGCCCAAATGGCCAACTTTGCCAATTGCAAATTCAATTTCGACAGCGTCAACAATATTCAAATGCTCGGCGTGAACCTAAGTAAAGGCATGTCAAAGAGCGATCTCAACGCTGCACAACTCCTCAGTCTTACCAATGCCATTGTGAACAGGAAGCTCCCTGTGACCTTCGACGTCAACGTTGGTGTCAACAACCCCAACACCATCCCTGCCTCAATGACTAAGATGGATTACGTCGTCAGCCTCAATGGCAAGGAAGTCATCAGTACCACTTTAAATAAAAGCGTCAGCGTGGGTGCCAAGTCAAACAGCGTGGTTTCCATTCCCATCACCACGGATTTGTTCCAGCTGTTCAGTGGCGAATCGGCCGATGCCATCATCAATTTGGCCTTCAAACTGGCGGGTGCCAGCAGCGATCCCGTCAATGTGGGACTGAAGGTGAAGCCTTACGTCAGCATCAATGGCCAACAGCTCGCCTACCCTGACTTCATCTCAATGAACAAAGTGTTGAACTAATTTACGAAAACTAGCAAGAAATGGCTGAATTTTTTAAGGAGAGACGCTTTAGTATCGATCCAGGTAAAGGAAAAAAGATGGATGGTTGTCCCTACTCAATTTACGAGGACGGGCGCGATGTTAAGGACTATATCATTCCTCCGAAAGGCTACACCTTTAAGGGTTTTCAGTTCGACCCAGACGCCAATAACCAGATTTACGATGGCAAACTCATCGCAGAGTATGAGAAAGAGCCTTTTAACGATATTCTGAAATCGAACCTTTGGAAATTTTTACTCGCTTTAGGTATCATTGCCATACTCACTGTGGTGGCCATCTTGGCGTTCAATGTGTTCAACAAGCCCAAGACCGTCAAAACGCCTGAGCCCTTCATTGTAATGAATGGGTCGGAAAAAGACAACAACCAACCTGAGCCTACAGAAACGACGGACACGGTTGCACTTGCACCAGTGGTAGGAATGGATAATGCTACCGCCAAAGACGATGAGGTCATACTCGACCTGAGTGCCAAAAAAGACACCGTGAAAGAAGAGCCGCAGCCTACTGCCGATGACCCCAACGTGCAATTCAAAAACGCATTCTGGACTTTGATCCACGAGCGTACCATCACAATGGACCCCTATGACATCCTTTACAAGGACAACAAAAACAAAGTGGAAGGCGAAGAGTATGAATACCTGCGCCTTACTATCTTGAAAGACTTCAACTCTTTCAAAGCGTGGTCGGGCAAACTGCATAAGATTCCCGTCAGCGAGCTGCAGTCTATCAACACCATCAAAGACCTCAAGAACAAGCTCTACACAATCGAATAACAACAATTAACGATTCAACAATAAATAGTTTAACAATGATCAGAAACAATTTCATCAAACGCCACAACGGCCCCACTGCATCGGATGCTGAAAAGATGCTCAAGGTCATCGGCGTGAAATCGCAAGAACAACTTGTAGACGAAATCATCGCTCCCGAGATCCGTCTGCCGAAAGACCTCAATATTGGCGAAGGCATGAGCGAATACGAAGTCATCAGCCACCTCAAAGCTTTGGGTGCCAAGAACAAGCAGTTCCGCAGCTATATCGGCTTGGGCTACTACAACACCATCACCCCAGGCGTCATTATGCGCAACATCCTTGAGAACCCAGGTTGGTACACATCTTATACTCCTTACCAAGCTGAGATTTCGCAAGGTCGTCTCGAAGCCTTGGTGAACTACCAGACCGTCATCAGCGACCTCACCGCCCTGCCGTTGGCCAACGCCAGCTTGCTCGACGAAGGCACCGCCGCTGCCGAAGCCATGCTGATGTTCTGGCACAGCCGCAGCCGCGCCCAGGTGAAGGCCGGCGTGAAGAAGTTCTTCGTCGCCAACGACGTTTTCCCGCAGAGCATCGAAGTCATCAAGACCCGCGCCCACTTCCAAGGCATCGAGGTCGTAATCGACGACATCAACAAGTTCGACTGCAGCGAGGAATACTTCGGTGTGCTGATCCAGTGCCCCAACCAATTTGGTGAAATCGTCGACAACCGCGCCAAAGTCGCTGCCTGGAAAGAGAAAGGCATGCAAGTGGCCGTCGCCGCCGACCTGCTCAGCCTCACCCTCATCACCCCTCCCGGCGAATGGGGTGCCGACGTGGTCTTAGGTTCCAACCAGCGTTTCGGCCTGCCGATGGGATTCGGCGGTCCTCATGCCGGTTACTTTGCCACCACCGAGGCTTACAAGCGTGAGATGCCCGGCCGTATCATCGGCATCAGCGTGGACGCCCTTGGCAATCCCGCTTTCCGTCTGGCTCTGCAAACCCGTGAACAACACATCAAACGCGAAAAAGCCACATCCAACATTTGCACGGCTCAGGCTTTGCTCGCCATCATGTCGGGCTTCTACGCCTTGTATCATGGTCCAGAGGGCTTGATCGAAATCGCACATCACATCAACTGTCTCGCCGGCAAGCTGACCTCAGAGTTGGCCAAGCTCGGCGTGAAGCAGCTCAACAAATACTTCTTCGACACGCTGTTGTTCGAACTGCCCGAAGGTGCTTGCACCTGCAAGGTGAAGGAAGCCGCCGAGAAACACGGCATGAACTTCCGTATCATCGACAAGCAGCACTTCGGCATCAGCCTCGACGAGACCACCGCTCGTGAAGACATCAACGAGATCGGTCAGGTCGTCGCCGAAGCCCTTGGCAAGCAACACGAAGAGCTCGTCTGCGACCCGAACTGCCAAAAGTTCAGCGGCATCCCTGCCGAGATGCAGCGTACCTCCAAGTTCATGCAGGCCCCGATGTTCTTCAAGTATCGCAGCGAGACCGACATGATGCGTTACATGAAGAAACTCGAAAACCGCGACCTCAGCCTCAACCGCTGCATGATCCCGCTGGGCTCCTGCACCATGAAGCTGAACCCCGCCACCTCGATGTATGCCCTCAGCTGGCCTGAGTTCGGCAACATCCACCCCTTCGTCCCCGCCGACCAAGTGGAAGGTTATCTCGAACTCATCGCCGAGATGGAGAAAGACCTCTGCGAGATCACGGGCTTCAAGGGCATGAGCTTCATGCCTAACTCGGGTGCCAGCGGCGAATATGCCGGTCTGCTCACCATCCGTCGTTACCAAGAGGCCAACGGTCAGGGTCACCGCAACATCTGCTTGATCCCTGCCTCGGCCCACGGCACCAACCCCGCTTCGGCAGCTATGGCTGGCATGCAGGTGGTCGTGGTGAAATGTGACGAAAACGGCAACATCGACCTCGAAGACGCCAAGGCCAAGGCCGAGCAATACAAAGACAACCTGGCTGCCTTCATGGTCACTTATCCTTCGACCCACGGCATCTATGAGGACGGCATCCGCACCCTCGTGAAGATCGTCCACGACAATGGCGGCCAAGTCTACATGGACGGCGCCAACATGAACGCCCAGGTCGGTCTGACCAGCCCCGGTTACATCGGTGCCGACGTCTGCCACCTCAACCTGCACAAGACCTTTGCCATCCCGCACGGCGGTGGCGGTCCTGGCGTAGGCCCCATCGGCGTGGCCGAACACCTGAAGCCCTACCTGCCTTCACATATCCTGTTCCACTGCGGTGGCGACAAGCAGGAAGGCGCTGTTTCATCCGCTCCGTTCGGTAGCGCACAGATTCTCACCATCACCTACTGCTACATCAAGATGCTAGGTGGTGAAGGCCTGAAGAAAGCCACTATGGGTGCCATCATGAATGCCAACTACCTGAAGGAAAGATTGAAGGACTACTACCCGATCCTGTATACCGGCAACCACGGTCATGTAGCCCACGAGATGATCCTCGACATCAACGGCATCAACAAGACTGTTGGTGTGGCCGCCATCGACATCGCCAAACGTCTAATGGACTTCGGCTTCCACGCTCCTACCGTGGCCTTCCCGGTGCACGAGACCCTGATGGTGGAGCCCACCGAGAGCGAGCCTATCGCCGAGCTCGACCGCTTCGTCGAAGCAATGATCCAGATCCGCAAGGAAATCAAGGACATCGAGGACGGCAAGGCCGAGAAGGGCAACAACATCATCAGCCACGCACCTTACACCGCCGAGATGCTGATGGCCGACAAGTGGGAGTTCCCCTTCAGCCGTCAAGAGGCTGGCTTCCCGATGAAGAGCGACGTGCAGGACAAGTACTTCCCACACGTCACCCGCATCGACGATGCCTACGGCGATCGTAACCTGGTCTGTAAGTTCTCCGCTGAATAATTTGGTTTACGCAGAAATCGCAGATTCGACGTAATCAATTGTAGAGACGGTGCATTCACCGTCTTTACCAACCCAAACAAAAAACGCAACCCAACCGGTTGCGTTTTTTCGTTTATACGTCAGCAATTTCTGCGTGAGATGATAGATTCACTATAGATCAACGTCTCTGCTGCTGTTGCAGCTTGGCCTGTTGTTTCTGGGCCTCTTCGAGACGCTTCATGAAGTTGGATTTCTTCTGAGGTTTCTTCTTGTTCTTCTCGATAGTGGCGCGTACCTTGTCCTCGTTGATCATCTTACGGAAGACGAACATCTGGATGAAGGTGATGATGTTGACCAGCATGTAGTAGTAGCTCAAGCCTGCCGAGTAGTTGTTGAAGATGGCGAAGAACATGATGGGCATCAAGTACATCATCCACTTCATGGGTTTCATCTGCGGGTTGCTCGAATAGTCCATCTGCTTGTTGTTTACGTAAGTGTAGATGAGCGTGGTGATGGTCATCAGGATGGTGAACAAGCTAAGGTGGTCCATGCCGAGGAACTTGGGGAACTCCACGATGCTATCGTAGGTTGAGAGGTCATCAGCCCACAGGAAGGGCTGTTGGCGCAACTCGATACTGGCCGGGAAGAAACGGAAGATAGCGATAAGGATGGGGAACTGCAGCAAGGCGGGTAAGCATCCCGAGGCGGGGCTCACGCCAGCCTGACGTTGCAGGTTCAACACGGCTTGTTGCTTCTTCATGGCATCCTCCTGCTTGGGGTATTTCTCGTTGATGGCCTCCATCTCGGGCTTCAACACGCGGGTGATGGCCGACGACTTGTAAGACTTGAACGCCAAGGGAAACAGCAAAGTTTTGATGAGGATGGTCAAAATCAAAATGACGATACCGTAATTCCAGCCGTAGCTGCTCAGCCAGTTGAACACCGCGATGACGCCATAGTTGATCCAACGGATGAGGAAGAAGCTACCCAAGTTGATTTGGTCTTGCAAACCGATGCCATAGCTACGCAAGGTCTTGAAATGGTTGGGACCAAAATAGAGCTGCATCGGGATGGTGTTGGTCTCAGCAGTGACATTGTAAGGCACCGAGATATTGGTCGCCATCGACTTGAGGTAGCGAGGATTCTCAGACTTGCGCGTTCTCACAGTCATCTTGGCGTTGAGGAACTCATCCTTGGTCACGATGGCATTGCAGAAGAAACGCTGCTTGAAAGAGATCCACTTCAACTTGTTATTGATGGTCTCATCGTCATCCTTCATCACATCGAGGTGCTCTACCTTCTTGTCGGAGAGCGAGCGATAGTACACCGACTCGTCAGCAAAACGGTCGTTGCTCTTTTCCTGTTTCATCAGGTCGACATTCCAATCCAAACTCAGGTAATCGGCATTGTTGGCGATAACATCTTTCAGGCCAACAGTGCGGATGTCGAAATCGAGCATGTAGTTGTCGTCACGGATGGTGTAGACATATTCGACATACTTTGCAGGGTCTTGAGTAAGCAAGCGCATGGCGAAGGTGACGCTGTCGCCTTCAGCCACAGTGATGTCGCCACCCGTGTAAGGCTTGTCGTTCAAGTAAGGTTTAAAATAGAACTGCGAGGTGTTGATGACGCGGTTTTGGGCAAAGAATGAAAGGTCGAACTTCGACGTGGCCGTATCGAACGATATCAGAGGCAAAGAGTCGTAAGTTTTGTATTCCTTCAACTCCACCTGTTTCAAGAAACCGCCCTTGCTGCTGAAGGTCAGTTTTTGCAGTTTGTTCTCAACGGTCCAGGTCTGCTCCGCACCTTCAGCTGATGTTGCAAAGACACCATATTTTTCCGTCAATTCGTTGGCTTGTTTCTGAGCGAGCGTTGCCGAGTCCATTTCGGTCATCGCTATGGAATCCTCAATTTGAGCCAAGGCAACGGCTTGTTGCTGTTCTGCCTGCCGCAACGAATCCAAGGCCATCTGTTCCAGACGAGCGTGACGGATGGAGTCCTGAACACGCTGTTGCTTAGCTAGTTCCTCCTTCGATGGTGACATGAAATACATCCAGCCAAAGAGGATGGCAGCGATGAGGAGAAAACCAAAAAGGGTGGATTTATTCTTCATTATCAGATAGTTTTTGCAAAACGAGCGGCAAAGATACAAAAAAAAGTGTCCCGAAGGACACTTTTTCGTTTGACAGTTCCACTTTTTCAGCGAAAGTACAGAATCAGTAGTATCTGTAACTCTTCACCTGGCCGATGTGGCGGGCGAGGCGGACCACCTGGTTGCTGTAGCCGAACTCGTTGTCGTACCACAAATACAATACCACGGTCTTGCCGTCTTCGCTGACCTTAGTGGCCGGAGCATCAAAGATGCAAGCGCAGCTATCGCCGATACCGTCGCTCGAGACGAACTCGGTATTGTTGCTGAAACGAATCTGCTCGATGAGGTTACCCTCCAAGCAGGCCTTGCGGAAGGCTTCGTTGACTTCCTCAACGGTGGTCTCACGCTCGAGGTCGAGAGCGAGCACAGCCAAGGAGACATCAGGCGTAGGTACACGCACAGCGTTGCTCGTCAGTTTGCCCTTCAGTTCGGGAATAGCCTTGGCAGCAGCCTTGCCAGCACCCGTCTCGGTGATCACCATGTTCAACGGTGCCGAACGGCCACGACGCTCTTTCTTGTGGTAGTTGTCCAGCAAGTTCTGGTCGTTGGTGTAGCTGTGGATGGTCTCAATGTGACCCTTCACAATGCCAAAGTTCTTCAGCATAACCTCAAGGCCGGGTACAATGGCGTTGGTGGTGCAGCTTGCAGCTGAGAAGATGGTTTCATTCTCAAGGTCGAGGGTGTCTTGGTTGACACCATACACCACATTCGGGATGTCGCCCTTGCCAGGAGCGGTAAGCAATACCTTGGACACACCCTTAGCTTGTAAGTGACGCGACAACGACTCTCTGTCACGGAACGCACCCGTGTTGTCGATCAACAAGGCATCGTTGATGCCATATTCTGTGTAGTCGAGGTCTTCGGGGTTCTTGCTTTCAAGGAAGAGGATCTTCTGGCCGTTGACCATCATGGCGTTTTCACCCGGGATGGGTGTGCAGACGCCGTGGAAGTAACGGTGCACCGAGTCGGTACGGAACAGGTTGATACGCTTCAGGATGTCCTCAGGCGAGTTCTTGCGGGTAACGATGGCGCGGACGCGGAGGGCATCGCCTCTGCCGGCCATCTCCGTCATCTCGCGGCAAAGGATACGGCCGATACGACCGAAACCGTAAAGGATGACGTCTTGCACCTTGTTGCTACGTGGGTTGGCATCAATGATGTAATTGAGTTTGTCGCGGACAAAGGCAGTCACATTGTTATTATACTTCTCTTTCTCATCCGTCCACTCGGAGTTGAGACGACCGAGGTCGATACGGGCGGGAGCCAGATTCTCGGCAAGGAGGGCCTTGGCAATGAGCAGCGAGTCCTGCACACGCACGGGCTTGTGCAACACGTTCTCGGCACGGAGATGTTTGTTCAGGATCTTACCCGAGCCACGGTTGACCAACAGAGAGCGCAACATGATGAGCTCGACTGACTTGTCGTACCACAGTCTACCAACGATGTTAATGAGTTCATTTGCGGCTTTTTCGTTTTCATTCCAAGCCTTCAAAGAGGATTCAAAACTGTCGTTCATGATTGAAACAATTTTATTCTACATTGTGTTAGTTGTACGCCTCATTCCGTATTTATTACGGAATTTTGGGCAAAGTTAGGCATTATTTTAATCCAAACAAGTGAAAAGGACATTTTTTTGTATTTTTGCCGAAAAATAAAACATTCAATGGAGAAAAGCGATTGTTTGTACAATGCCTACTTGAGCATCCTTAAGGAAGAACTTGTGCCCGCCATGGGTTGCACCGAACCGATTTGCTTGGCTTACGCCGCCGCAAAAGCCCACGAAATTCTTGGCACCATGCCGAAACGCGTGGAGATCAAAGCCAGCGGCAATATTATCAAGAACGTGAAGAGCGTCATCGTGCCCAACACCAAGGGCATGAAAGGCTTGAAAGCATCCGTGGCGGCTGGCATCGTGGCCGGCAACCCCAAGAAAGCCCTTGAGGTCATCGCAGAGGTGACACCCGAGCAGAAAAAGGAAATTGCTGAGTTTTTGGACAACACCTTGATGACCATCGTTCCACTGAATGTCATCGCACAACTCGATGTGACGGTCACCTTATATAATGAAGAGCACTCCGCCAGTGTGCGCATCGCCGGCTTCCACACCAATATCGTTAGGATGGAAAAAGACGAACAAGTGCTGTTCGACTCTGGCTATGCCGAAACGGGTGCCACCAAGCTCACCGACCGCAGCTGCCTCAGCATGAAAGACATCTACGACTTCGCCAACACCGTCAACATTAAAGACCTTAAGCCCATCATCAAGCCGCAGATCGAATGCAACAAGGCCATCTCACAGGAAGGACTGAAGAACAGCTGGGGCGCCAACATCGGTAGCACCATCCTCAGCTTCGGAACAGACGTAAGAATCAAAGCCCGTGCCTGGGCTGCGGCAGGCAGCGACGCCCGCATGAGTGGCTGCGAGATGCCCGTCATCATCAACTCGGGCAGCGGTAACCAAGGCATGACGGTCAGCCTGCCCATTCTCGCATACGCTGAGGAATACAACATTGACGAGGAACGTACGATTCGCGCCGTAGCCTTATCAAACCTCGTGGCCATCCACCAGAAGACCGGCATCGGCAGGCTCTCGGCCTACTGCGGCGCCGTCAGCGCAGGCTGCGCCTCGGGATGCGGCATCGCCTACCTCCTCAACGAACCGTTGAACATCATCGAGCACACCCTAGAGAATGCCTTGGGCATGGCAGCGGGCATCGTCTGCGACGGCGCCAAGCCCTCATGCGCCGGCAAAATCGCTCTCTCCGTAGAGGCGGGCATCCTCGGCTACGAGATGAGCAAGCAAGGCTGCAACCTCCTCGGCGGCGACGGCATCATCGGCAAGGATGTGGAAGAGACCATCGACCACATCGGCTGCCTCGGCCGCCTCGGCATGAAGGAGACCGATGTGGAGATTCTTAAGATTATGGTGGAATAAAGCCAAAAACCATGCAGGATTTTGGGATGTCCATGCTCTGGTTTTGGGTGGCCTATTTCGTGGTGACCTTTATCGGGATCCTTCACACTATCTTTAACATCGTCGTGCTGAAATACAGCTCGATGAAAGATGGTCCTGGCATGGGCGAAGGCTACGAGAAGACCAAGCCATGGCATCCGCTCTACAACATCGTTTTCTTTTCCTTGTTCGGCTGGCTCTATATGAGAGCCCTCCCCGACCCCACTCTGACCGAAGCCTTAACAACAGGGGCAATCTGGGTCTCCATCTGTATCGTCTTCGACCTCTTCGGATGGGTGCTTATCAAGCATCCATGGAGCCTGACCTTCAAACAATTCTATGTCGAATACCAGCCTTGGATTACATTGGTCTACATTGCCATATTCTTGGGGCCAGTAGTGGGGTATAATCTACTCGACTTATTCAGACTATAATGCACTTCTCTCTCCTATGGCATGGAAAGGGAACACATAATTGCCATCTTTGTCTCTTTTGGCTAAAAGGCTGACTGATTCATGTCCATAACCATCTTCATCGCCATAGTCCTCACTCAGATATTCATACAATTCCACCACTCCCGAATCCAGGCAATGCGCATACAACTCTATTTCTCCTTTCGCTATAGCATCCTCTATCATACTGTATTGTTTTTGGATACGGGAAAAATCCTCAGGCTTCACCTTGATTCGTATGGTGGCCGTGCAAGAATTCAATTTTGACAACAAATCATACAGTGTTGCCCATTCGCATTCTTTCTGCTGTCGTAAATAATGGCCACCAGTACCGTAGCATGAAAAGATGCCATCTGATATCACCTGAATCGCTTCCACAAACCATTGGTGATCCATATGATGGTATTGAGCCTGCTTCGAGCGATTATTATATTCCTCCCATAAAGAAGGTTCTTGTTTTTGGGGAGTTCTGGAGAAAAAAATCATTTTCGCTTATTTGTTTTTATTCTATAACACACAAACGCATAGTAACTCCTCCTACTCGTATGAAATAAATGCCCTTTGAAAGTCCACCAATCCCAATCCATTCATCGGGACCAGCATTGACGGTCCTAACCAACTCACCCAACATATTGTATATTTGGATTTCGCTGTTGGTTTCAATGCCAATGAGACAGATGCTTTCTTTGGCGGGGTTCGGGTATACTTTCACATTGACCATTGCATTATCATCAATGCCCGAGGCGAAGAAGGCCTCCAAAGTCATATCACTATTCACCATGAAAGTACGCGGGTTGTCAACGACCTCGTCGCTCCACTTGGTGAAGACGTATCCTGGATTCGGGAAGGCTTGGATGGTGACCACTGTACCAGCAGTGTAAACACCGCCGCCGCTCACTGTGCCCTCGTTGGCGTTGCAGCTCAGATTAAGCGTGTAGGTTGTCATTGTGTTTTCAACGAACCGGGCTGTATAGGTGGCATTGCCGGTCACTGTGATGGTGCGCGGGTTCTGATTGTTGCCGTCGGCCCAACCGGCGAACATGTAGCCCGTGTTGGCGAAGGCACTGATTTGGATTTCGGCACCCTCTTTGAAGGTGCCGCCACCCAGGACATAACCCCAATCGTTGTTAGAGCTGTTCACCGTGATGGTGTATAGCGGTATTGCGACGAACTCAGCCACGAACTCGAGGTTGTCGTTGACCACCACCGTGCGTGGGTTGTCGGTGTTGCCGTCATTCCACTTCACGAAGCGGGCGTAGGACGAAGGTATGGCCCTGATCTCGACTGAGACGCGGGCGGGATAGATGCCGCCACCTGCCACCTGGCCAAGGAGTTGGTTGCCTGAGGTCACCGTCAGCATGAAGGTCTCGCCGCCTGCCGCCATGAACAGAGCTGTGTAGGTGGCGTTGCCTGTCACCGTGACGGTGCGAGGGTTGGCGGTGTTGCCGTCGCTCCATTGCATGAAACTGTAACCGCTATTGGACGTAGCCATCAGCGTGGCTGTAGCGCCGTATGGGTAGGTGCCGCCGCCGCTCACCGTGCCGCCCGCTGCAGGACTGGCATTCACCGTGATGGTATACTGGTTGGTATTGAAGTAGGCCGTGAAGCTCATGTTGTTATTCACCGTCACCGTGCGTGTGGGTGTGGTGACACCGTCGTTCCAGTGGTCGAATACGTAGCCGCTGTTAGCCGTGGCAGTCAGCGTGGTCGTCGAGCCAGCGGGGAAGGAGCCTGTGCCGCTCACCGTACCCGCTCCAGTGGGAGAGACGTAGGCCGACACCGTGTAGTAGGTCGAGCCCGCTGCGCTGAAGGTGGCCGTGTAGGTCGCATTGTCGGTAACAAGCACCTGATGCGGGTTTTCGGATGAGCCGTCGCTCCAGCCCTGGAACTCATAGTCGGGATAGGCCGTAGCCGTCAGCGTGGCGAAGTTGCCGTAGTAGTAAGCGCCGCCGCCACTCACCGTACCGGCGTTGCTCGGGCTGGCCACCACCGTGATGACGTATTGGTTTTGCGTGAAGTAGGCCGTGAAGTTCAGGTCACTGGTTACGGTGACGGTGCGTGGATTGAGGGTCACGCCATCGCTCCAGTGGTCGAAGGTGTAGCCAGCATTGGCGTTGGCGGTGAGCACGATGACGGTGCCGGCTTCATAGGTGCCAGCTCCAGTGACAGTGCCCGCACCTGAGGGGTTCACGCTGGTGGTGACAGAGTACATCGTGATGCCGACTTCGCTGAAGATGACGGTGTAGGAGGCATTGCCTGTTACGGTGATGGTGCGTGGGTTCTGGGTATCGCCGTCGCTCCAGCCCTGGAACTCATAGCCGGTGTGGGCGGTAGCAATGAGGGTGGGCGTGTCACCGTAGTAGTAGGTGCCGCCACCGGTGACGGTGCCCGCGCCTGCTGGGTTTACATAGGTAGTGACAGTGTACTGGTCTTGCGTGAATGTGGCGGTGTAGGTGGCGTTGGCATTCACGGTGATGGTGCGCGGGTTGCTGGTGCTGCCGTCCTGCCACTGGCTGAAGGTGTAGCCGGGGTTTGCGTTGGCTGTCAGAGTAACCGTAGAACCAGCAGGATAGGTTCCACCACCCGTGACCGTACCTCCATTGGCAGGACTAACATTAGTAGTTATCGTATACATTGGATTTCCCACCTGCAGTTGCACCGTATTCGATGGATCAGACTCACCTCCAAAATAATTGGTAGTGACATAATAATTATATAATCCATCAGGAAGATTACTATCAGTATAGCTGTTCCCAGAGAGATTATTGGCAATAGTATTGCCATTACGATATAAATTATAGGAATAAGTGCCATCAGTGATGAATGTCTTCATCATCCAAGAATAGTTTCCACTCAATATGTTTGGATTATGCTTCCAAATGAAACCAGCAGATGACCAATAGCCCGCTTCAAACACATTTTCTCCAGAATACGAACAATATGATGCTGGCCTACTAATACCTATATCCGCATGAACAACAATCCATAAGTCTTTCGAAAAATCTATACATACTGGATTAGGTAGCACAATATCTTGCCACCCTAAAGAGACTGCCTCATAATCTAAACTAAAAATCTCATCTGTAGTATTTGTTTCATCACCAGAGTAAATAATAAGGGTATATGTTCCAGATGAATTGAAATAAACAGATACTTTTTCAACAGCCATACCTATATAATCACTTAATGCTTCCCGTGTATACCGTTGTCCCCAAAACAAGCCGGAATTGGGTAATCCAAAACTATTATGAAAAGCACCAGATCCATATTGGAGAATGCTATACTCAGAAACTGGTGTTTGCCATGAAAGGTGAACACTTTGGTTATTAACCGATGCCTCCAAACCTTCTGGAAGAGGTCCAGAATAATGCACATCTACGGAAGCTACATTTGACCTCAACGACATAGTTCCATCAGATTTCACACTCTTTACATAATAAGAGTGGTAACCATAAGTGACATTGCTATCATTAAAACTAGTACCTTGAATACCACAGGCAATCATATCCTCATCACGATAAACCTTATAACTTGAAGCATCACCAACTGGTGACCAACTAATTGTAACATTACGATCTACAACTATGGCATTGGTATTTGCTGGAGGATTGATGGATGTTTGATTGGGAAAGCAGTCGAAAATAGCATAATTTCTATAACTATAGTCTGCTGTTCCAGGATTCATGGCTCCAATAGCATAATACCCATCATAAGCGCCTTCCCAACCCCAATTGAAATGGAAAAGATTGTTTTCATCATATCCATCACAAACAAAAAGATGTCCTGGAGCATTCGCAGTATCTGCAACAGCCCCTCTATACAGTATTGGTTGCCCATTATCCAAATCCCCTTTCAATCTTGCAATCCATTGCTCATTGGTAAAACCTTCTGACTTATGATAATATTCCAACATTGGGTTAAAGTCAAAGTAATCCCTAAGAGCATCATCCATGATAGGCAGACGAACATTACTTCCATTAGGACCGTAATCCATTTCTACAGAAACACCACAATGATAAACTAACGTTGCTACGGCCTCTGCTTCGGCATTATTATACCCCTTGTTATAGAGATTTTTCATATTATCCCAATCATAGGTCGTAGCTCCAAAATCAGCAAATTGAATGCCATATTCTTCATGCTCATACAAATGAGAGCCCTCACCTCTAACTGGATGTTCCCAATAATTCATTATTTGAGCCATTGCAATAGCACCACAACCTGCTGGAACATGAGCAGTACTATCACTTAGTTTTATTGGACAAAGATTATTGTATGGAGTACTTTGACCCCATTTGGTACGGACTAGCGGACCAACAATGCTTCTCGATTTAGGCTCCAACTTTTGACCGTTCAAAAGGTTTTCCCATTCCGAACGAATCTCCGAAGTAGGCTCCAATCGTCTTTCTTTAGCCGATTCTATTGCCACATCATAAGACCTAAGCCAATCGATGACACATTCAGTAATTTGATTCGTATCAAAACCACCTTCGGTTGAATAGCCAAGTATTGGAGTAACACAATCTTCTGCCGCAACAATGACGAAACTGCTCTCATTACCAAAGACATAGATATTGGATAGATTTGTGTTTTCCGAAATGTCAATTAAGGTCAATTCAGAGTTCTTCTCCAACTTTGCATTCATGAAAGTTTGCCCAACTCTTTGTGCTGCGGTCACTGGCACGTTTTCAGCAAAAGAGGGAAACGCAACAAACAGCATCAACAATAAACAAAAACCAATTCTCTTTCCCATAAAGCTTTAATGACTATAATGATTATACAATCTAAAAGAACTATCTATTTGATTACTTTTCTTTCCCATACAATAGGATAAGACATAAACTACTTCATCAACTGCTTCAAAGTCGCCGCAAACTCCCGAATATCCTCTTCGGTAGTATCAAACGCACACATCCAGCGAACGACATCGGCATCCTCATCCCAGTCATAGAAGAAATAATGGTTCTGCAGCTCCTTCCAGACCTTGCGAGGCAGTTGGGCAAAAACGCCATTGGCCTGCACGGGATAGACGACCTTAACGCTTGGGGTATCCTTCACCGCCTGGTAGAGCAACTGCGCCATCTTGTTACTGTGCTCGGCATTGCGTTTCCATAGGTCGTTCTCGAAATAGGCATCGAATTGCGCCGCGATGAAACGCATCTTGGAGCAGAGCTGCATGGCCTGCTTGCGACGATATTTGAAGTCGGGACAAATGCTGGGATTGAGAAGCACCACCGCCTCCCCCATCATCAAACCGTTCTTGGTACCACCGAAAGAGACAGCATCCACACCAAGGTCGGTAGTCATCTCCTTGAAGGTGCAACCCAATGCCACGGCGGCGTTGCCCAAACGGGCGCCGTCGATGTGAACGTACATGTTGTATTCCCTCGCCAAACCCACAATGGCTTTGATTTCATCCAAGGTGTACAAGGTGCCTAATTCCGTCGGCTGCGTGATGCTGATGACCTTAGGCTGCGAATGGTGTTCAAAGCCGAAGCCGTGCAGGCGTTTCTTAATCAAAGCAGGCGTCAACTTGCCGTCGGGGGTGTCGACCGTTAATAGGCGGCAGCCCACGATGCGCTGCGGTGCGCCGCATTCGTCCACGTTGATGTGGGCAGTCTCGGCACAGACCACAGCTTCATGGGAGTTGGCCATGGCATCGATGCACAAGGTGTTGCATCCCGTGCCGTTGAAGGCGAAGAACACCCTCGCCTGCTCACCAAACTGCTCACGGAACTTTGCCTCCGTGGCAGCACAATATTCATCATCGCCGTATGCCACAGCGTGATCCTTGTTCACGCGGGCGATGGCTTCCAAAACCTCGGGACAAATGCCCGAATGGTTGTCACTTCCGAATCCTCGTTTCATTTGTTTTTACTCTTATAGCCGGCCCTTCGACAGGCTCAGGGGCCTAGGTTGCTGAGCCTGTCGAAGCACCGACTTATTTACACCATCTTTTTCGCTTCTTCCAGAATCATATTGGCGAAACGCTCTGCTTCAGCCTCGGTCTTGCCTTCCGAATAGATACGAATAATCGGCTCGGTGTTCGACTTGCGCAAATGCACCCAGCCTTCCTCAAAGTCAATCTTCACGCCGTCGATGGTGGTCACTTGCTCGTTCTTGAACTTCTCGGCAAACTTGGCCAGAATGCCGTCCACATCGGTGGTAGGCGTCAGCTGGATCTTGTTCTTCGACATGAAATAGGCTGGATATTCCTTCTTCAGCTCGGAGCACTTCACCTTCTTCTCGGCAAGTTGAGTCAAGAACAAAGCTGTGCCAACAAGGGCATCACGGCCATAGTGTAACTCGGGATAGATGACACCTCCGTTGCCTTCACCACCGATGACGGCACCCACATCCTTCATCTTTTCCACCACGTTGACCTCACCCACGGCAGCAGCATAATATTGCTGCCCATGCTTTTGAGTGACATCACGCAAAGCTCTAGTCGACGACAAGTTGCTCACAGTCGGGCCTGGCGTGTGCTTCAGGATGAAATCAGCTACCGAGACCAAGGTGTATTCCTCGCCAAACAGTTCTCCGTCCTCCTTGACAAAAACAAGACGGTCGACATCAGGATCAACAACCACGCCGAAATCACATCCCTGCTCCTTGACATAGCGGCAAATGTCGGTGAGGTTTTGTGCCAAAGGCTCCGGAGTATGGGCAAACTTACCCGTAGGCTCGCAGTTGAGTTCGAGCACTTCCTTAACACCCAAAGCGCGCAACATCTTTGGGATGGCGATACCACCCGTCGAGTTGACCGCATCCACGGCCACCTTGAAGTTGGCCTTCTCAATCACCTCCTTGTTGACAAGAGGCAGTTGACACACCATGTTGACATGCTTGTCCATCCAGCCGTCAATCTGTTGATAGCTACCGATTTCCTCAATTGGGACGAAGTCGAAGTCGTCCTTGGCAGCCACATCAAGCAACCAGGCGCCTTCAGCGGCTGAGATGAACTCGCCTTTCTCGTTGAGGAGCTTCAAGGCGTTCCACTGGGCTGGATTGTGGCTGGCTGTAAGGATGATGCCAGCATCGGCCTTCAGGCCAGTGACGGCAATTTCGGTTGTAGGTGTGGTGCTCAACCCGATGTCAAGCACATCGGCGCCCATGGCCTGCAGTGTGCCGCAGACAACCTGGTTGACCAGGAAACCCGAGAGACGGGCATCGCGGCCGACGACGACCTTGGGACGTTTCACCCCTTTATGATGTTGAACGAATTTGACAAATGCAGCGGTGAATTTCACCATGTCGATTGGCGTGAGATTGTCGCCCGGCTGGCCGCCAATGGTGCCACGAATGCCGGATATGGATTTAATAAGTGTCATTTATGTTGATTGTTTAATTGTTTATTCGTTGAAATGATAATTCGACGTAGTCAATTGTTGAATTGAAGAATCGATGTTAGTAGAGACGCCGATTTATCGTGTCTCACAATTATTTGTTTATTTGTTTATTGCAAAATCCAAAATAATCGGATAATGATCCGAAGCCTTGTATTTATACCGCTCAAAATCAAGCGGTTTAACGCCATCGTTTGCCCAAATATAGTCGATACGAAGAAGCGGCAGTTTTCCGGCGTATGTCGGCTTAATACCAAAGCCCACCTTGGTGAAGGTATCCACAAAGCCCGCTTTCTGCATCTGGCGGTAGTTGTATGACAAAGGTGGCTCGTTGAAGTCGCCACAGACAATGATGGGGCCTCCGACTGGAGGCATTCCTTTCAACACACTTTGTAGCTCGTCGCTGCGCCTTTGGAAAGCACGGCTCAATTTGTGAAGCACTGTTTTCCCTATCGTATCGAGGTTTTGCCGCTCAGAAGCATTGGTCAGAATATCAATTTCGCTATCTAAAATCCTATACGAAAGCAGATGTATATTCGCTACATGAAACTTTCCCTTCTCGCCCGCGTCCACCGAGACCATCACACCATAGGTGTTTTCCTTACCGAAACCAGAATCTTCCGACACCTTGGCCAGCGGATATTTCGAAAAGATAACATTACCTCCGTAATTGTTCTTGCGATTAAAATAAACATATTGGAAACCTGTATTTTCCGCAAAGTCAGCGATGCACTGCTGACGTGTAACGTTCTTTTTAAACCCTGAAAACTCCTGACAACAAAGAATATCGGGAGCCTGTTCTCTAACCATATCCATTAGTTGATTGGCGAACTTCTCCCTACCCATTTTTTCATCAACATGCTTGAAATCGTGAATGTTGTAACTCATGATACGGATACTGTTGTCGGCCTTCTCCTTCGAGCCAAAGGAAAACGATTTGCTGATGCCAGGTATGGCAATCAGCAGAGCCGCTACTGAAATCCAAATCTTATTCGACCACATCAACAGCAAGAGTAAGAAAACGACCACATTATAGATGATAATCACCCAAAAAGCCAAGCCAAAGACAGTAGTCCAAACGAAATCACGAGGATTTACATAAGCATTGGCAATACTCAAAGCCATGGCAATCACACCTATAACAGCCAAAACCGCCAAAATGAAGACAATCATCTTGCCGAAAAAGCTCCTTGATTTTCTCTCCTTGCTTGACATATCATCTACTGTTTTTAAACAAAAACTCCTTTTCCTCAGCCGTCAGACTGGCATAACCATCCTTGGCGATCTTGTCCAAGATGGCATCCACATCACGCTCTTTCTCAGCCTTTTGACGGTTATACTCCTCATCCGAACGAGGCGTTTGAGGCTCATTGTGGATTTCCTCGTATGGCGTGTATTCCATCTTGGGCTTGCGTTGTTTTCGTTTGGATTCCGTGGGTTGTCCAAGGCTTTTCCTAAGGATGAAGCCATAAACAAAGCCGAACACTGCACCACCCAAATGTGCAATATGCCCTCCTGGATTCTCTGCCGAGATGCTCAACAAATCGATGACCACAAATGCAATGGCCAGCCATTTGAACTTCAATTGGCCGAAGAACAAGAGATTGAGCCCATAATCAGGTTTATAAGTCGCAGCCGCCACCAAGATAGCCAATACTGAAGCCGAGGCTCCCATAGCAACGGCAGTATATTTCGCCGTCTGGAAAACTGGGAACATGTTATAGGCCAACACAAAAAACAAAGCCCCCACAAGACCACCTAAACCGTATGTCAAAACCAATTGCTTTTGCGACAGGAAACGCGTGAAGATCATCCCGCCGAACCAAAGCATCCACACGTTGAAAAACAGATGCCAGAAACGTTCGTGCAGAAACATGTATGTCACTACCGTCCAAGGCTTTCGGATAAGCTCCGTCAAATCGGCAGGGACTGAGAGCCACTTCACCAAAAGGTTGGTGCCTGGGGATTTATAGAGCCAAAGGAAAAGGTTGGCAAAGGCCACCATAATCCAAATGCCCACGTTGACGATGAGGAGCCACTTAAGTACAGGATTCTCCTTGAAAAGCCCTTTCATCGACCCGCCAAAACTCGGTCGCTGATATCCATATCCGTTAGAAAACCTGGTCACCGTACAGTTTTCCTTTCTTTTTCCAAATCAAAATCAGAATCAGGCCAAACAGCATGCCGCCTAAGTGGGCAAAGTGTGCTACATTGCCGCTAGTAAAGAAGCCACTGAGCAATTCGATGACCGCATAGCCGATGACGAACCACTTGGCCTTGATGGGGAACAAAAAATACAGGTAAATGCGCGAGTTGGGGAACAGCATGCCGAAAGCGAGCAAGAGGCCATAGACCGCACCTGAAGCACCTACTGTATTCCAAACGTTCAAATAATCCGACATCGGGATGACTTTACCACCCAAATTGACATTTTCATACTGCGCCAAATCCGTCGTGGCATACTGGATATACTGCACCGCTTCTTGGCACAAGCCAGCGCCAAGGCCGCATACCATAAAGAACAAGAGGAAACGCTTCGATCCCCAAATGTTCTCCAACGTGTTGCCAAACATCCACAAGGCGAACATATTGAAGAAAATATGCTCGAAGTTGGCATGCATGAACATATACGTTATCAGTTGGTATGGCCTGAAGTCGCTTGCCAAAAAGAAATGTAAGCCCAAATAATCGGACAAATCGATATTAAAGCGATTCAGGGTAAAAGTTGCCAAAAACAAAATCGCGTTAATAATCAGCAGGTGTTTCACCACAGGTGGTAGCACCCTAAAACCAGTAGGACTGTATTGTTCACTCATTTAAAAATATCCTCCATATTTAAAATCACATAAATCTTTTTTCCGTTAGGCGCAATCTCAGCCACGCTGCATGCAAACAACTGATCAACAATGTTTTGCATCTCTACTTCAGACAATTTCGTCTGAGCCTTGATGGAGAGCTGCGCCGCCATGGTCTTGGCGAGATTCAATTTCCGATCCAATTGCAAGTCGGTACGATTGATTTTATAGTTATCCAAAACCTGTTCGAGCAACGCCACAGCATCGCAACCCGCCGCATCGGAAGGCGTACCATTGATCATAAAGGTAGTCGGATTGGCTTGTTCCAACACAAAACCGAGGTTCTCCAACTCGGGCAACATCTCCTTCAACAACGAGGCGTCGTTCACGTTAAGCGACAATGCCTGGGGAAACAGCTCCTGCTGCGAAGCCCCGTCATGGTTCTCAAGCTCCTTAAGGTATTTCTCAAAGAGAATCCTCGTATGGGCAAGATTCTGGTCAATGACAATCAGCCCTGATTTCACCGCCGTGACGATATACGACTGGTTCACTTGCAGATACTGGCATTTTGATTGAGACTCCTCTTTCTGCACCAAAGTCTCGGTGGGCAAATCCGTACGTTCACCATAAAGCAGGCGCCAGTCGCCCACAGGTTCTTTCCGCTGCGGCTGATAAGAACCTTCCCAATGCGACTCACGCGGTGCCGACTCTTTTCTGAATGGGTTAAAGTTAGGGTCAATCGGGATGTTGGGAATGGCCAAGGGCGACGACATGCTCATGGCCTTGCCGAAATCGTTGTTCAAGTCGGCCGACTCGTCGAAGTCGATCATTGGAGAGAGGTTGTGCTGGCCGATGGCCTTGCGTACCGCTGCATGAAGGATGGCATACACCAGCTTGACGTCCAAGAAATTGACTTCAGTCTTTGTAGGATGTATATTGATGTCGATGTCTGATGGGTCCACCTCAATATTCAAGAAATACCCTGGGAAACTATCCTTCGGGATCATCTCCATGAAGGCATTTTCTATGGCATGATGCAGGTAAGCGTGTTTGATAAAACGCTTGTTGACAAAGAAATACTGTTCTCCACGAGTCTTCTTAGCATATTCCGCCTTGACGATGTAGCCTTCGATACGAACACGCTCAGCCTCTTGTCGGACAGGCAATAGTTTCTCCTCATAGTTGTTCCCGAACAAGCCCATGATGCGTTGCTTGAGGTTGCCTGGATACAGATGGAAGACCTCCTTGCCATCGCTGGTCAATGTGAAGCCAATCTCGGGGTTCATCAGCGTGACACGGGTGAACTCCTCCACGATATGGCGCATCTCTGCTTGGGGAGACTTGAGGAAGTTGCGCCTAGCAGGCACATTGTAAAACAGGTTTTTCACCGTGAACGTCGTGCCTGGTTGCATGGGCACAAGCGTTTGTTCTTTGACTACCGAGCCTTCGTTGACGATCTTCACCCCCACCTCGTCCTCCTTGCGTCGCGTCTTCAGCTCCACCTGAGCGATGGCTGCTATGCTAGCCAAGGCCTCACCACGGAAACCCATAGTACGGATGACAAACAAGTCCTCCGCCTTGCTGATCTTGGAGGTGGCGTGCCGCTCGAAGCACAGGCGGGCGTCGGTTTCCGACATGCCACAGCCATTGTCGACGACCATGATCATCGACTTGCCAGCGTCTTTGACGACCAAGTCAATTTGGGTGGCACCGGCATCCAATGCGTTCTCCATCAGCTCTTTGACAGCTGAGGCCGGACGTTGGATCACCTCGCCTGCCGCAATTTGGTTGGCGACACTGTCGGGTAACAACTTGATGACATCCAACATACCTTATTTTCCCATCAGTCCCCCAACAATAGTCTGCATCAAAGGCGTACAGAAGACAAAATAGAACAGAAGCGCAACAAAAACACCCAATACGATTCTGCGAATCAATTTGGCCCGTTGTTCCTCTTTGGTTTCCTCATTCTTCTTGGCGCCCCATTTGTTTCGCATCTGGGCTCGCAACTGCTCTTCGTGAGTCAGCTTGGAATCGAGGCCGGCAGCAGCCTTTTTCTCCTCCCATGCCTGCTCTTCTGGATTGTAATAACGAGGTATGTAGTTGAATTTCTTTGGATTATGTCGATAAAAGAAAGCCATAACAATTAGGTATTAATCTTTGCAAAGATAGCAAAAAAGTTCAACTCACAAGACATTATAATCGAAGTCACCAGCCTCCTCGCCCGAAGTGTCAAACTCTCCCTCTATGAGGTTTCCTTCGCAGCCAAGGCTAACCCATTTGCCGTTCCAAGTAGCTTCGAGTTTGTCGATCATGTCGTCCAACTTTCCTATTTCGACATCAGTCATTTCCGATTCTTGACGATAGTTATCCATATCGGAACGTAGTCCCAAAATGGCGAAATTCATCATTTGGAGCTCATCGCAATCCATGATTTCATTGATCTTGGTTTCGATAGCCGAGATTTCCTCTTCCATGGCCTTGAACTGCTTAGAGACAGGATTATCACAGGCGCTAAAGCATAGCACCATGACAGCCAACATTGCAATTATTGATATTCTTTTCATAGGTAGTTTTTGTATTTTGGGCTTCAAAAATAATGAAAAAAAACGAGATAATGCGTAAAAAACGCATTAGTTTTGTGGATTATTATAAATAAGGTGTATTGGCATTCTGCTTTTATGTCTGCAATCCCTTTTCAATCCTATCAAAATCAAATCCTTATAAGTTATGAACAAATCATGTTGATTTTTTTTGAAAAAAAATCGAAAATTGTTTACTGATTATCGACTTGGCAATTCAAATGAATACTTTATATTTGCACGGTCTTATAGGATGGACAAAAAACAGAAAACGAGCAAATTGAATTGAATGCAATTAACTTAATTATTAACATTAAATTATTATCTATGAAAAAGTTACTTACTTTTTTCGTGGCTATGATTGCCTCCATTAGCTTGATGGCCCAGGTGACCACTTCGAGCATCAGTGGAAAAATCACAGACAACAATAGGAGTACGCTTCCGGGCGCCACTATCGTTGCCACACACACGCCTTCGGGTTCACAGTACTATGCTGTGGCCGATGCCAACGGTACCTACCGTTTGCTCAACATCCGTCCCGGCGGCCCCTACACCATCGAGGTGCGTATGGTGGGCTTCCAGACGGTGAAGCAAGAAGGTGTCACCGCCACCCTTGGTGAAACCAAGATCATCAACGTCCGCCTGCAAGAAGAGGCTGTCGGTCTGGGCGAAGTCGCCGTTGTGGCCGATGCCATCTCCAATGGCATGGACAGCGACCGCGCTGGCGCCACTACGGCTATCAGCAACGAGCAGATCACTACCCTGCCCACCATCAGCCGTAGCTTGAACGATGTGTTGGCCCTGACGCCTCAGGCTGCTGCCACCTCTAACGGCTTGGCCATCGGCGGTGGTAACTACCGTTCGTCATACGTCACCGTCGACGGTGCAGCCTTCAACAATGCCTTCGGTATCGGCGGCAACCTGCCTGCTGGCGGTAGTCCCATCTCCTTGGACGCTCTTGAAGCCATGACCATCAACATCACTCCTTTCGATGTCCGTCACAGCGGCTTCACCGGTGGTGCCATCAATGCCGTCACCAAGAGCGGTACCAACACCACTCACGTGAGCATCTATGACTACTACACCAACGACGGCCTTATGGGTACCAAGTTCGGTAAGAAAGACGAGTTCGGCAACTTCCCCGATCGCCTGAAACTCAGCGAGTCTTTGGACAACACTGTCGGCGTCAGCGTCGGTGGTCCCATTGTGAAGGACAAGTTGTTCTACTTCGTGAACTTCGAGTACCAGAGCGACGTTGACCCCGGTCAGACTCACTTTGCACGCGAGAACGAGGGAGATGAATTTGGCAATGGTACTCAATACAACCGTCCTACTGTGGCCGACATGGACATGATGAAGGACTACCTCATGAAGACCTACGGTTACGATCCCGGTCGTTACCAGAACTACAGTGCCAGCACGCCTGACTACAAACTGTTGGCCCGTTTGGACTGGAACATCAACGACAACAACAAGTTCAACATCCGTTACAGCTTGGTGAAGAACAAGTATTCAACCGCTCCTTCAAGCTCTATCAATCCTCTGAGCAGCAGCGTTTACAACCGTAACACCTACGGCCGTACCTCTGAATACGCCATGTATTTCGAGAGCAACCGTTACTTCCAAGAGCAGAACTTCAGCTCCGTCGCTGCCGAATGGAACCACAGCTTCCTGAGCGGTCGCGGTAACAACATGCTGCGTGCCACCTATTCGCACCAAAACGAGCCTCGTAGTTTTGTGGGCGATCTCTTCCCCACCGTCGATATTTTGAAGCCCCTTGATGATGGTACTCCTGCCGTCTACACCAGCTTCGGTCCTGACCCATTCACTTACGGTAACCTCCGCGACGTGCAGACCGCCGTTATCACCGACGAAGTGAGCTACCTCACTGGCATCCACAACTTCACCCTCGGTGGCCAGTACGAATTCGACAACACCAAAAATGGCTTCATGCAAGGTGGCGCCGGCTACTATGTCTACAATAGCTGGGACGACTTCGTCAACAACGCCAATCCTCGCGCTTTCGCCATCACCTATGGTAACAACGAAAATCACGAACAGGTCTATCCTTCGTTCAACTACATGCAAGGTTCACTCTATCTGCAGGATGAAATGACCCTCAGCGAGCGCTTCAAACTCGCCCTCGGTCTCCGCGTCGAAATGCCTTACTATCCTTCCATCGCTGGTTACAACTACAACAAGGAATTTGCTGAAGGTTGGGATGACGAAGAAGGCAACCACCACAGCATCGCTGACGGAGAAGGTAACACCATGTATGGAATGTCAACCGCCGATATGCCTAAGGCTCGCGTGAACTTCTCACCCCGTCTGGGCTTCAATTGGGACCTCACTGGCGAACGTAAGTACATCATCCGCGGCGGTTCCGGCCTCTACACTGGCCGTCTGCCATTCGTGTGGATTGTCTCCACCGTAGGTAACTCCAACTGCCTGCAAAACCAGTACATCAACAGCAATGAAGAAACTCAAATCAAGTTCTTCCAAAACCCGAGCGAAATCATTGCCAACAACTCTGACCTCCTTCAGACGGGTGACCTGCCAGCTCCTCAGTCGACCACCATTATGGACAAGAACCTCCACATGCCTCAAACTTGGAAGAACAGCTTGGCTTTCGACGCCGAGATTCCTGGCGGCATCAAAGCCACTGTTGAAGGCATCTACAACAAGGACATCACCACCGTTGCCGTCACTAAACTTGGCCTAGTCCGTGGCGACGACATCCAACTGCCTGGCGAACCCGACAAGAGATGGACTTGGGTCAGCGAAGGCGTCACCAACTCGCTTGGTAGAGCTATCACTCCTTATTATATCACCAACACCGACAACAACGGTTACTACTACAGCGTCACTGGTCAGTTGAGCAAGGACTTCAAGTGCGGTCTCAACCTGATGGCTGCCTACACCTACGCAGAGGGCAAGAACGTCACTGATGGTATCGGCGACCAAGTCACCTCTGCCTTCAGCACCAACGCTTTCGGCGTGAACGGCTCCAACGCCCACGAACTCGGCTACAGCAGCTATGTCTCTCCCAACCGCGTCCTCTTCAACGCTGGCTGGACCTGGGCTACGGGTCAACACACCACTGAGCAGATTGGCTTGTACTATGAAGGCTTCAACATCTGCTACATTGGCAACTACAGCTACACCCGTTACAGCTACACCATGACCAGCAATGTGAATGGTGACGGCGGCTCGAACAGCTTGGTCTACATCCCCACCGAGAGCGAACTTAAGGATATGCCTTTCGCCAGCGATGACAACAAGGCTGCCTTCAACGACTTCATCAACGCCGACAAGTACTTGAGCGCTCACCGTGGTCACTATGCAGAGCGTGGTGCCGTTGTGGCTCCTTGGAGACACACCTTCAACTTCAAGTATGAGAGAACCTACAAGTTCAAAGCTGGTCCGAGCATCAGCGCCGGTATCGACGTGAAGAACCTCGCCAACCTGTTCTACAGAGGCTGGGGCAACATGCAGCAGCTCAGCAGCAGCGACATCCTGAAACTCAACGGTAAGGGCACCGATGAAGAGCCTTACACCTACCAGTTTACGGATCCTACGTGGAACACCATGGCTAGCACCTACTCCACTTGGTCAGCTGCTTTGAACCTCCGTCTGAACTTCTAATCCAGAAGATTTGGATAAAACCAAAAAAGCACCTCGTTTGAGGTGCTTTTTTTAATTCGCTTTAACAAAAAGAAAAGCACCCCGAATCCGAGGTGCTTTTTTGTTGGCTTCATTGCTGTGGGATCATTCCTCAGCAATCTTCAGCTTGTCCTCGAGGACCTTGAGGTCTTCCTTGGCCTTGTTGATCTTCTTCTCGTACTCGGCTCGCATCAGCTCTGAGTTCTTGCTGCTGGAGAAGAAACCGATGTTATTCTCCATGGCAGCGATTTCGTCGCGCAGCTTCTGGATGCGAGTCTGCAACTTGTTGCCTTCCCTACGCACACGGTCGCCAGCGTTCGGATCGTCTTTCCAAGTTTCCATCATCTCGCGGAACTCGTTGGTCGAAGCCTCGTTTTGGTTCTTGCGCATCGTGTCGAAGAAACCGTCGATGAGCTCGCGGTACTCCTTATTGATGGCATCCTTGTGCTTCATCGGCACATAGCCGATTTCAATCCAACGCTTCTGGAACGCCTTGATGGCATCCATATTCTCGTTGCGGTTCGGGCCGACTTGGAAGGCCTTGATTTCCTCAAGCAAGGCTTTTTTGGCAGCCAGGTTGGCTTCTTCCTCGGTGCGACGACCGCTGAAGTGCTCGTTCTTGCGGGTGAAGAAAGTGTCGCAGGCGGTACGGAAACGCTTCCAGATCTTGTCGGCATGACGCTTCGGCACAGGACCGATAGTCTTCCATTCTTCCTGGAGTTTCTTCATCTGCTCGGTGGCGTTCTTCCATTCGGTCGACTCCATCAGAGCCTCGGCTTCGATGCAGAGTTGGGTCTTACGTTCGAGGTTTTCCGTTTGTCTGTCTTTCAAGCCAGCGAAGAATTCCTTCTTCTTGGCAAAGAAAGCATCCATGGCGCCACGGAAGCGCTGCCAGATTTCCTCGTTGTCTTTCTTGCTGGCGGGACCCACTGTCTTCCACACACCAAAGATCTCAGAAAGTTCGGTCGACTTCTTCTGCCAAGCATTGACGCTGGTGTAGTCTTCAGCGATAAGTGCTTCAGCCTTTTCGCACAGTGCCTTCTTGGCTTCAAGGTTGGCGGATTGTTCACCCTCAATCTGAGCGTAATGCTCGCGGCGGATCTGATTGATCTTGTCGGTAGCCGCCTTGAAACGTTCCCAAATCTCGTCCTTCTTGTCCTGAGGCACAGGACCAACCTCCTTCCAATCCTCATGCAGCTTCTGCAAGACCTTGAAAGCCTTGGTGATTGACTTTTCATCGAGAAGTTCCTCAGCCTTTTCGCAAAGTTCGATCTTGGCGTCGAGGTTCTTCTTCATGTCGAGGTCACGGAGTTCGCGGCCGATGCGGACTTTGTCGAAGAACTTCTCCACAAGGAAGTGGTAGTTGTTCCAAAGGTTGGAGTTCTCGGCTGCTGGAACGGGACCAATCTCTTTCCAGCGGTCTTGCAGGCCACGGAAGTCATCGTAGGTCTTCTTCAGCGAGTCGTCGGAAGCAATGATTTCCTTCAGCTCATCGAGGATGGCTTGCTTCTTGGCCAAGTTTTCAGCCTTCTGCTTCTCCATATCCTCGTTTTGCTTCGCACGGTTGGCCTTGAAGATACCGAACGCGGCATTAAAGCGCTGTTCGACGGGGTCTTCCGTATGTTGGAAGCTCTCGGCCTCGCCACCACCTTGGAGGAACTTGTCGAGTTCGTTGTCCAGGTCTTCCTTGTTCAACTTATTGAAATGGAGACGGATAGCCGCAACCTTGTCCTTGATGTTTTGGACATCGGAGTCTTGCACGAGTTCCTCGAGCATCTCCACAAGTTGCAGTTTGTTGAGACCGTCAAGATCGGCATTGTCTTCCACCAGTTCTTCCTCGTCAGGCTCGGCGACGTCCACCATCTCGGGCATCACCTCGTCGGCCACAGGAGCCGTCTCGGCAATTGTATCGGCCACGAGGGTGGCGACCTCGATCCTCACCTTAGCGGGCAGAATGCTGGGTTGAATTAGTTTGACAATCTTCTTTTTTTCGTTACCGTCGATGGCTTTCTTGGAAGCCTTCGTCGTCATTGCATTCTCAATGCCTTCCTCCATAGAAGGGTTTTGAGTCAGTTGTTCGTTGTTTTCCATTTCAATTCGTTTTACGACCAAGGAACGCCTTGATCCCTATTAACAATAAAGCGTGCAAATATAAGAAAAAAATAATGTCTGAGCGCAAATTGCATGCAAATTTTGATTTTTGCCAAAAAAGAAGGGAGTCACGAATCTTCGTAACTCCCTCATTTTCAGTTTGTCGGGGCAAAAGGATTCGAACCTTCGACCCCCTGCTCCCAAAGCAGGTGCGCTAGCCGGACTGCGCCATACCCCGAAAAAAAAGACGATGCGTTTCATCGTCTTCTTTCTGTCGCGGAGAAGGGGGGATTCGAACCCCCGGTACCCATTGCTGGATACGACAGTTTAGCAAACTGTTGGTTTCAGCCACTCACCCACCTCTCCTCGGCTGTGAATTGCGGTGCAAAATTAGGCTTTTTTCTGTTACCTGCAAGCGTTTTTTGCATATTTTTTTGAAATTTGATATTTATACATTGGTTATCAGCAATATAGATCTAATTAAAAATAGAAAAAGGAATGGGATTCCATTCCTTTTTCTTACTTTTTACATAGCCAAAGGCGGTTATTTTGCTTCAGTCAGGTCGACAATTTCGGCTTCAGGAGCATTCTTCTGCACCGAAGCAATACCATTCTTCATGTTTACCCCATTAGCATACATTTGGCTGGTACCGATAACTTGACCATTAGTGGCCATCAAATTGAAATAGGGCTTGCCGTTGGAAGCTTCCTTGATTTCAAAACGCTTCTCGTCCATGCAATTCTTCTTGACAGACTCAATGCCATTCATACAGGTGGCTTTGGTCTTATAGCCTTGGCTAGTAAGGATGACTTGGCCGTTTGTGGCCTTCAGATTGAATTGGAACTCGCCGTTCTTTCTGCTTGTGATTTCAAATTTACCCATAATTATCTGTTTTAAGGTTGGTTTAGGCTGCAAATATACATTTTTTCATAGCAATACCCTAAAAAAGTGGATTTTTTTTCATTGCAGACGCGCCAAAAGAACATCTCGGTAACTTGCCCCCACCGGCACCTTGTTGCCCGCCACAGTAACGTCTGACTTGTCAAGGTCTTGAATGTGCTTGAACGAGACAATGTAGGACTTGTGGACACGGACGAACATGTCCTTGGGCAGGATCTCCTCCAATTCTTTCAAGGCAAACAAAGCAGTGATGCGACGCTGGGTGGTATGGAATGTGACATATTCGTGCTGCCCTTCAATATAAAGCAGGTCGTCGTAGTTGATCTTGTAGAGCTTGTAGTCGGCCTTGACAGTGATAAAGTCGTTAGAACGGCTAACGGTGTCGCGCGGCTTGTCCTCTGTACTCACCACAGGTTGCTCGCCCCCAATGGCCTTACTGACCGCCTGGAAGAAACGCGGGAAGTCGAAAGGCTTCAACAAGTAGTCGACCACCGAAAGGTTAAAGGCATCAACGGCATATTCCGAATAGGCCGTGGTGAAGATGACCGCCGGTTTGTGCTCCAGACTCTTCACCAACTCCAATCCCGTCAGGTCGGGCATCTGGATGTCAAGAAACATGATGTCAACCTGATAGTTCTTCAAAGCATTCATGGCCTCGAAAGCATTGGAGCAGACAGCCACAATCTGTAAGGAATCCACCTTCGAGACGTAGTCCTGCAGCAGTTTCTGGGCCAAATATTCGTCATCCACGATGACCACATTGTATTTCTCTTTCATAGTTCAATCTTAACCGTATATGTACCGTTTTCTTGTTTAATATCAAAATCATAGCTTTCGCCATAATGCAACATCAGGCGTTGCTGCACGTTTTTCTGCCCGATGCCCGATTTCTTCGCTACTCCCATATTGCCATTAAACGGTTTGACATTGGGGGCAACCGTGTTTTCGGCAACAAAGCTAAAGCTGTTGCCCGACTGCCTTATACTGACATGCACGAAGCCTTCGGGATGGGTCTCCAAACGGCTGTATTTGAAGCAGTTCTCAATGATGGGTTGAAGCAACATGGGTGCAATCTTGAAGTCCTCTTTTTCAATGTCCTGTTCCAGCACCACGTCGCGTTCACCTCCCATACGCATCATCTGGAAGTCGATGAAGTTCTCAATATAGTTGATTTCCTTGCTCAACGGGATGATTTCGGCCTGACAGTCGACAAGCACATAACGCAGCATCTCCGATAGCTTCAACACGCCGTCGGCGGCATTGTCGTCGTGGGTGTAAACCATCGAGTAGATGTTGTTCAAGGCATTGAAAAGGAAATGCGGATTGATCTGCGACTTCAAGTAACGCAGCTCCATGTCGAGTTTCTCGCTCTTCAGCTGATCGGAAATGATCTTCTCCTCGTTCTCCTTGCGTTGGTAATAGAAAATCACCACAATGGCATAGACTGCGATGAACCAAATCAAACGTACCAAGAAAGCGACAAAGAATCGCTGGAAAGCAAAAAGATCTTCGAATGGTGTCCCTGAGATGAAATGCAACAAGCAGACATCGATGATGGTTGAGACTGCTGCCCATACAGGAATCACAAAAATAGACAAGAGGATGAAAAGCACTACCCTGCCCTTTCGCAGCAAATACTCAACCAACACCTTATTGATAATGGTAACCAACAGCACCACCATGCCCACAAAACAGAGCGAGCTGGCTGCACGGAATAGGTAGTTGACATTGGAATGTACGGCGAAGAAAACGACAAACAGCACAATCCAAATCACGCCCCATTTGTAAAGGCGTTCCAACAAGTCGAGGTTGGCGGTTGGCAGGGTTGGCAACGTACGTTTCTTCATCTCTGGAGAATTTGAATGCAAAAATAAAGTTTTTGGATTAATTTTCGTTGAATCGACATAATATTTCGTTGAAATCTACGTCAACAAAGCACAATTATTCCTACTTTTGCACCTTATTAATTTAAACGTTCCAAGTATCGAGCATTATTCCAATGAAAAGACTGATTTTTAATACATTAGCAATTATTGCACTTAGCACCATACCTATTTTTTCACATGCACAAGAACCTTTGAGGCTCACCCTCGACCAAGCTTTGGAAATTGCCTTGTCGGAAAGCAACACCGTAAAGATTGCCGACATGACCGTAGAAAAGTCGGGATACGCGAAAAAAGGCAGCTACGCCTCGCTTTACCCGAATGTCAGCGTGAGCAGCTCCTATCAGCGTACACTGAAAAAGCAGGTCATGGTGATGGACATGGGCGGTCAGGCCATGGAAATCAAGGTGGGACGCGACAACAACATCAACGCCTCGGCTTCCGCCAGCATGCCTTTGGTGAATGCCTCGTTGTGGGAGAGCCTCAAATTGTCGGGCATGGACGTGGAGATGGCGGTGGAGCAAGCCCGCTCGTCAAAAATCGGCTTAATCAAGCAGGTGAAACAGGCCTTCTATGCCGTGCTACTGGCACAAGAGTCGCATAATGTGATAAGTCAAGTCTACGAAAACGCGCAGAAGAACTACGAGAAGACCATGCAGCGCTTCAATGTGGGCAAGGCCTCGGAGGTGGAACGCCTTCGTGCCGAAGTGACGATGCTCAACGCCGAGCCTAACGTGTCGAGCGCCGAAAACGCAGTACTCCTCGCCACATGGCAGCTGAAAGCCGTCATGGGCATTGACCTCGGCACCGACATCGAAGTGGCGGGCAACTTGGACGACTACACTTCACAGATGCTATCGCCCTACACCTTGGAAAACGACCTCAGCAACAACAGCTCTCTGCTTCAACTCGACATTCAAGACCGCATGCTTGAGTCGACCATCAGGATGCAGAAGAAGCAATACCTGCCCACCCTTGCCGCCAACATCAACTACAACTATAGCGCCATGGGCGACGACAAATTGAGTTGGTTCCCCTCCTCCACTGCCGCCTTGAGCCTCAGCATCCCGGTGTTTGACGGTTTCCAAAAACACAACGCCATCAAACAAAGCCAGGTGACACGTAACATGCTCGCCCTGCAACGCGAAGACGCCGAGCGCAACCTTCGTATCGCCATGCGCAACTACAATGACCAGATGGCACTCTGCGTGAAAAACTATGAAGCCGCCAACGCCACCGTTGAAATCGCCCAAAAAAGCTACGACATCTCAGCCAAGATGTACGAAGTGGGCAAAGCCACCTTGGTGGAACTCAATGACGCTCAATTGGCTCTGCAACAAGCACAACTCACCCAGGCCCAGGCTGTTTACAACTTCATGGTGACTAAAGCCTCATTGGATGAATTGATTGGAATGGAAGAATAAAGCTGTCAGCCATCAGCCGTCAGCTATCAGCTCAGTTGTTGCGAGCTGAAAGCTGATTGCTGCGAGCTGAAAGCTGAAAGCTAAATTTTGAATCTTTGACTCTTTGAATTTTGAATAATTAAATACAAATCAATGAAATATCTCAAACTCAGTATCATCGCTCTTGCCGCTGCCTTCATGATGACCGCATGCGGAGAAAAAGAAACCAAGACTAACACGACTACAGGACAAGGGGCACCAAAAGCTGCACCCGTAGTGAGCGTCATCACGGCGCAAGCCGAAGACGTCGACATCACGAACACCTTCACCGCCAACATCGAGCCTTTCGCGACAAACAACATCGTTTCGCAGACGGCAGGCCGCATCGTGAGCATCAGGACCGAAGTGGGACAGAAAGTGCGCAAAGGTCAGCTCTTGGCCACCATGGACGATGTGAACCTCGCCAAAACCCGTATGCAATACGTCAACGACTCGACCGAGTTGGCGCGCCTCACCGAGCTCTATAACATCGGTGCCGTCGCACAAGCCGACTACGACATGGCCAAACTGGCTTTGAATATCACGAAGAAGACCTATAACAACCTGGCTGAGAACACCTACCTCCGCAGCCCCATCAACGGTGTGGTTACCGCTCGCAACTACGACAAAGGCGACATGTACAGCATGACCCAACCCATCTTCGTCGTCGAACAGATTCAGCCCGTCAAGATGCTGGTCAACGTGTCGGAGAGCTTGTTCACCCAAGTCAACCCGGGCATGGAATTCGACATCACCGTGGACGCCTACCCCAACGAGGTCTTCAAAGGTAAAGTGAACCTGCTCTATCCTACCGTCAGTGCCACCACCCACACCTTCCCTGTTGAAGTTATCTGCCAGAATGCCGATGAGCGCCTGCGTCCCGGCATGTTCGCCCGCGTGACGGCCAACTTCGGCACCAACCACCATATCGTGATCCCTGATGTAGCCGTCGTCAAGCAGCAAGGCTCAGGCGAGCACTTCGTCTACGTGCTCCAGCCCGACAACACGGTGAAATACACCCTCGTTGAACTCGGCGTCCGTATGGGCAACCGTTACGAAATCATCAGCGGCATCAACGAAGGCGACCGCATCGTCACTGAAGGACAAGTGAGACTTAAAGACGGTGTTTCTGTTACTGTTAAATAAATGCGGAATGATGAATGCTGAATGCTGAATTGAGGCGAAGCCCTGCATCGTATTACGACATTCCGCATTCATAATTCATAATTCATAATTCAACGAATATGAGTCTACAAAGAACAGCAGTAAATAATCCGGTGACGACGGCCTTGGTGTTTGTCGCCATCGCCATCTTCGGCATCTTCTCCCTGATGAACCTCTCCATCAACCAACTACCTAACATGGAGACCAACTTCATCATGGTGATGACCTCCTATCCTGGAGCCAGTGCCGCCGATATTGAGACCAACATTTCCAAAACCTTGGAGAACACGCTGAACGCTGTCCCCGACCTGAAGCACCTCTCCTCCACCTCGCGCGAGAACACCTCGGTGCTGTCGCTGGAGTTTGAGAGCGGCATCGACATCGAGACCGCCACCAACAACGTGCGCGACAAGATCGACATGGTGCGCAACTACCTACCTGACGGAGCCACCAACCCCGTCCTGTTCAAGTTCAACGCCGAGGACATGCCTATCATGCTGCTCAGCGTGACAGCAGAAGAGAGCCTGCCTGCCTTGGACAAGATCATCGAAGACCGCGTTACCACGCCTTTGGCGCGTGTGAGCGGTGTGGGTACGGTATCGGCCAACGGTGCTCCGAAACGTGAAATCCAAGTCTATGTCGATCCAAACAAGCTAGAGGCCTACAACCTCACCTTGGAAAGTATCTCCAACACCTTGGCCACGGAAAACCGCAACGTGCCTGCAGGTTATATCGACATCGGTTCCAACAGCTACAGCTTGCGTATCCAGAAGGAGTTCACCTCAGCCAAGGAAATGGAGAACGTCATTGTAGGCTCACGTGGCACGGCACCTATCTATCTGCGCGATGTGGCCACCGTCAGAGACGGCTCGGAGGAACGCATCCAGGAGTCGTACAGCAACGGCCGCCAAGGTGCCACCATCGTCATCCAGAAACAGACTGATGCCAACGCTGTCAACGTCATCAAAGGCATCAAGAAACAGCTGAAAGAGATTGAGCCCACCCTGCCTTCCGATGTCAAGCTGAACATCATCGTCGATGGCTCCACCTCGATCCAAAACACTATCAACAGCTTGCGCGACACCATCTTCATCACCTTCATTCTGGTCATGCTTGTGGTGTTCATCTTCCTCGGCCGTTGGCGTGCCACCTTCATCATCGTTTTGGCCATCCCGATCTCACTGCTGGCATCATTGATCTATCTGTTTGCCACTGGCAACACCCTGAATATCATCTCCATGTCATCACTGACCATCGCCATCGGTATGGTCGTGGACGACGCCATCGTGGTGCTTGAAAACGTCACCACCCACATCGAGCGCGGCTCTAAACCCAAAGAGGCGGCCGTGCATGCCACCCAAGAGGTGCAGCTGTCCGTCATCGCCTCCACCTTGACCATGTTGGCAGTGTTCCTGCCCTTGACGATGATCAAAGGCACCACGGGCGTGATGTTCAAACAGTTAGGTTGGATCGTTTCCATCATCATGATCGTCTCCACCATCGGTGCTTTGACATTGGTGCCGATGATGTGTTCCCGTATGTTGGTGATGAATCCCCACCAGAGCAACTTCCACAAAGCCATCTTCCGTCCCATCAACAAGGCTTTGGATGCCATCAGCAACGGCTATGCTCGCCTCATCAACTGGAGCGTCAACCACCGTAAAATCGTCATATTTGGCATGTTGGGATTGTTTATCCTGTCTGTCGTCTTCCTCGCCCCGACCTTGAAGACCGAAATGATGCCCAAGATGGACGAAGGCCGTTTGAGCATCAACATCGAGCTGCCTACGGGTACGGGACAAGACGTCACTGGTGCTTTTGCCAAGAGCCTTGCCGAAGACTTCATGGCCATCCCCGAGGTGAAGATATGTAACTACAGCTTCGGTCAGGCCGACTCCGACAATGCCTTTGCCTCGATGCGTAACAACGGCACGCACATCATGTCGTTCAACCTGCGTTTAGGCACCAAGACCGAACGCCGCAAGGCGGGTCTGCGCAAGACCAGCGAGGTGGCCGACGAGATCCGCGCCAAACTCAACGCTATGCCCGAGATCAAGAAAGCCAACGTCAACGAAGGCGGTGGCGGCATGGGCGGTATGAGCACCGTTCAAGTCGAGATCTACGGCTATGACTTCAACACAACCGACCGCGTGGCCAATGAAATCGCACAAAAACTCCGCGACCGTGGCATCTTGCAAGTCATCGTGGGTCGTGACGAATACACACCCGAATACCAAGTCGACTTCGACCGCGAGAAGCTGGCTCTCAATGGCTTGAATAGCACCACGGCTGCCACCTACGTCAAGAACCGCATCAACGGCTCGGTGGGCTCCTACTACCGTGAAGACGGTGAGGAATATGATATCAGAGTACGCTACGCCCCCGAGTTCCGTAAGAGCGTGGAAGACATTGAGGACATCAAGATATACAACAACTACGGTCAACCCGTGCGCGTGGGCGACCTCGGTGAGGTGGTCGAATCGTTGACACCGCCCCAGATCCAGCGCAAGGACCGTGAACGTATGGTCAGCGTCACCGCCGTCGTCGGCAAGGGACAGGTGCTGAGTGATGTGGTCAAAATGTGCCAAGAAGTCATCGAAGACACCGCCATCCCGCCTGAGATTTATCCCAAAATCGCTGGTGACTACGAGACCCAACAAGAGATGTTCGGTGACCTGCTCACCCTGCTCATCCTTATCATCATCTTGGTTTACATCGTGATGGCCTCGCAGTTCGAGAACCTCATGAAGCCTTTCGTCATCATGTTCTCTGTGCCCTTCACCTTCACTGGCGTCTTGCTTGGCTTGTGGGCCACGGGCACCGCCTTGGGCGCCATGGCCTTCGTGGGTATTTTGATTCTGATGGGTATCGTCGTAAAGAACGGTATCGTGCTCATCGACTACACCACCCTGCTCGAAGAGCGTGGCGTGGAAGTGAAGGAAGCCACCGTGCAAGCCGCCCGCTCACGTCTGCGTCCTATCTTGATGACCACCTTGACCACAGTTTTGGGTATGATTCCTATGGCCATTGGTCGTGGCGAGGGCGCTGAGATGTGGAACTCGTTGGGCACCACCGTTGCTTGGGGTCTGACGGTTTCGACCTTGATTACGCTGCTGCTGATTCCTGCGCTGTATTGCTCATTGGAGACTAGAGCTGTGAGACGCAAGAGACGTAAGGCTGAGGAAGCTTTGACTAAGACGGAGAATATTAGATAAGCCGTCAGCTATCAGCAATCAGCCGTCAGCTAATGCCATGTGAAATAAAGTAACTGATTAATTGAGAGATTTTCACCAATATAAAGTAAGCAGTAAGCTATCTGCCGTCAGCTATCAGCAATCAGCCGTCAGCTAGTTCTATGTGAAATAAAGTAACTGATTAAATGAGAGATTTTCATCAGTATAAAGTTTGGTCAAGAGGACACCAATTTGCCTTGAGTATCTATAAGAAGACAAAAGGGTTTCCAAAAGAAGAATTGTTTGGACTGACCTCACAGATACGAAGAGCATCCATGTCGATTCCTTTCAACATTGCAGAAAGCTGTGGCAGAAGATCCGATGCAGAGTTCGCTTACTATCTCAACATCGCTGCAGGTTCGGCTTCTGAAGTTGAAGAAGAGTTGCTGTTAGCTTTCGATCTTGAGTTTCTAGACAAGGAATCATATCAACCGCTAGATAAAGAAGTAAAAGAGATTAAAGCAATGCTGAGTAAGTTAATAGATTCAATAAACTAACCCAAAAGCCGTCTGCTATCAGTTCCGTCCAAACCAAGCTGACGGCTGATAGCTGACGGCTGATAGCTATAGAAAACCATGAAAGCCATCCTAATCACATACAACCAAGCCTATTACGACGAAATCGCCAAGGTGCTGAATGACAACGGCACGAAGGGCTTCACGGAATGGAACGAAATCAAAGGCCACGGCAGCAACACGGGCGAACCGCACTACGGCACCCATGCCTGGCCGACCTTGAACAACGCCATCATCAGCATCGTCGACGACGATAAGGTGGACGGCATCCTCAACCAACTACACGAAAAAGACCTCAAGACCCCGGATTTGGGGCTGAGGGCTTTTTCGTGGAATATTGAGAAGATGGTCTGAAATAACGGTACTAGTTACGATGACCAATTCGTTCGTTCATGCAAAACAAGAAGATAAGAGGAGCTGCTTTATTTCTTCTGATAGATTTTCAGCGGCTTGCGCTGCGATGAGCGAATGCTAAGCACCGTCAGTTTGCGAGAGTTAAAGCGAAAAATGACTGTGAATCCCATCAGATAGAAGAATCGCACATCGGGGCGCGTGGAAGGGCTGCTCGCCAATGGCATCTTGGCCAAAAGCTGCAAGTCATCCATCAGGCTCTGTAACAGGCGACGGCTGTATGCGTCGCTGCCGTTGCGTTCATCGTAGAAGGCTAATATCTTTTGCAGCTGTTGGGTTGAACGGACGCTGAATTCAATTAGTCGAGCCATTTGGCGAACATCGTTTTGAATTCATCCATCTGAACTGTCTCACCGCGGTCTGCAGCATCAATCTCCTCCTCAATGTCAGATGTCACCTGAAGAATGCCTTCAACGACATCGGCATAGTCTACATCGTCAGGCAAAACATATGAATCCTGTTCTGCTAATGCCGATGCTGGTTCGCTGGCCAAACTGCGATTACTTGTTTCTTCTTCCTGAGAATAGGGTTTGGCGTTGTTATCCATATTGAGTTCTTTTGAATGCAAATATATAACAAAAGCTGAATACCATGCCACATTCCTGTCACTTTATTAATACCAGGCCCTATTGGGCCTGTTTTTTAGTCGGAATGTACAGAAGACGCCTAATGCCTTACTTCTTCACATAATTACTCTGATACTTGAACAAGATAAACTTGTCCGCATTGATGTCGTAGTCGATGGAATGGACACAGAAGCGGCAGTACTCGTAGGTGCCATCGTCCAAGAGGAGGCGTCCCACGTAGCCGTCCTGTAGGTCGATGTGCTCGATGGTGTCCGTCCAACCGTCCTTGGGAATCTTGTTGACCATACTCAAACGATACACCAAATCCTTCACAAAGGCAAACTCCACTTGACTCGAGCCTGTGTTTGTCATATTGAAATCGCCATCGGCCACGATGTTCACGTCACCTTGCGAGAAGAAGTTGACACCCTCGGTACGGCCAAGATAAATCACACCCACCTGGTAATTCGTCTCACCTGAAACGCAGGCAGATAAGCCAAAGAGCGCAAGAAATAATACTATTATCTTTCTGTTTTTCATATTTTTATCCTCCTATGTCATCCAATTCCAACCACCGCAGTTCCTTCTCGTCCAGCAAGTCCTTGATTTCCTGCAAACGATAACCCATCTCATGCAGTTTCTGATAGTCAGTCTCGCTGTTTAAGGCTTCAGTGAGGTTGGCTTTCTCTTGCTCAAGAGCTTCCATTTCTTGCGCAAGCATCTCGTATTCACGCTGTTCCTTGAAGGAGCGCTTCACCTTCTCGCGTTGCTTTATGGGCTTAGGCTCTTCTTTTTTCTGTGCCGACTTCTCCTTGCGTTCCTCACGCTGTTTGGCATCCAAGTAATCCTTGTATTGGCTGTAGTTGCCCATGAAGCCTTTCACCACACCATCACCCTGGAACACAAAGAGTTGGTCGACCACTTGGTCCATGAAGAAACGGTCGTGGGAGACCACAAGCAAACATCCTTTATAGCCTTGCAGGAAATCCTCCAACTTCTGTAAAGTCAACAAATCCAAATCATTGGTGGGCTCGTCAAGGATGAGGAAGTTGGGATTCTGCACCAGGATGGTAAGCAGGTACAAACGTCTTTTTTCACCACCACTGAGCAAAGCCACAGGTTGGCGATGCATCTTGTAGGGAAACATGAAATGCGCCAACAGTTGGTCGGCAGTATAAACTTTGTCCTTGCCGTAGGTCATCACCTCGGCAATGTCGCGCACGGTGCTGATCACGGTCTTGCTTTCATCGAATTGTATGCCTTCTTGGCGGTAGTAGCCATATGTCACCGTCTCGCCTGTCTTCACCCGACCTCGGTCAGGCTGCATCGCGCCGGTGATGAGGTTGAGGAAAGTGGACTTACCCACGCCGTTCTTGCCAATCAACCCGATGCGTTCGCCGCGCTTAAAGACATAGTCAAAGTCCTTGAGCACCGTCAGGTCACCAAACGACTTCGACACATTGCTGAGTTCCAATATCTTGCCTCCAAGCCGCTGCATCTGCAAGCCAAACTCAAGGCGCTCGTCCTGTTCTTGATATTTCGAACGTTCCTTCAAATCGTAAAAGGCATCGATGCGGCTCTTCGACTTGCTGGTACGCGCCTGAGGCGTACTGCGCATCCATTCCAACTCGTATTTCAAAAGTTGGCTGTTACGCTCTGCTGTGGCCCGCTTTACCTCCTCACGCTCGCGACTCTTCTGCACATAATAGTCGAAATTGCCGTTGTGCGTGTACATCACACCTTGATAGAGTTCAAAGATCTTGTTGCATACACGGTCAAGGAAATATCGGTCGTGAGTCACCATGAGCAGGGTCATGCTCGACTGGGTGAGAAACTTCTCCAACCACTCCACCATCTCCACATCGAGATGGTTGGTAGGCTCGTCAAGGATAAGGAAATCAGGCTCATGCAGCAGCACCAAGGCCAAAGCCAAACGCTTCACCTGTCCTCCCGACAGTTCATCAACCACTTGTTCTAGGTTGTTGATGGCAAAACGAGTCAGATACTGCCTTGCCTTGAGATGTTGCTCTTCATTAAGGTCGGCCAACAGGTCGGAAACCCGCGTCCCAGCGGGATATACAGGCAATTGTTCCAGATAGCCGATTTTGATGTCGTTGGCGTAGGTAATCGTCCCCGAATCAGGCGACTCCTGCCCCACCAAGATCTTCAGCATCGTCGACTTGCCCGAGCCATTGGTGGCAATCAGTGCCGTCTTGTCACCCTTTTCAATACCAAAGGTGACATCTTCGAACAGCGTCTTGATGCCGTACGACTTGGATATCGAGTTGACCGACAGATAGTTCATTTCGCAAAACGCTTGACGTATTCGATAGGATACTGCGACTTCTCCGACACCTGCTCCACCGTCATGCCCGATGCAAACAAGCGCTTGATGACGGCATCCATGGGCTCGCCGACTTCGATGATGTGAAAATCTGGATCATAGAAACGGACGATGCGTTGCCCCCACGGGGTTTCCTCAACGCCATGAACATACAGGATTTCGGAAAAACCTCTCAAATAATCGATGAAATCATCAAAGTCCTCCTCTTCAAAGTAAAGTTCGGCATAATTGCCATTCCTGCGCACCTTTGCATTATGGATCATCGACTTCCATTTCTTCATCTCTTGCAGCGCAAAACCGCCCTTGAACTGGACGTTCTCGCCAAAGTTCATCTCAACGCGGTCGCCAATCACCTCTTCATAGAAGTGAATGGATTTCTCCATGTCAGTAACCACCAATAACGGACATTTGAATTTCAGCATAGCTTGTAGTTTTGATAGCGCAAAAATAAGAAAAGCCTCGCATCCACAGACACGAGGCTTCAACTTTTTGTCTTCACAAGGTTATTTCTTCTCCTTGGGCAGCACCACAAACTTGTAGATGCAAAGTTGATGGTACTCTTCTCCAGGTCTTAAAACCGGCACAGGAGCCAAGGCTTCATGGTTGATGGCATCGGGGAAGAACTGGGGCTCAAGAGCCAGACCTTCACGGTAGTTCAGGGGCTTGCCACACTTGCCAGTGCTATTTCCTTTGAAGAAGTTACCGCTATAGAACTGCATACCCACCTGATCGCTCCACAGTTGCATCTCACGACCGCTCTTGGGCTCAGTCAGTTTGGCATTCCAAGTGTAGGCCTTCACATCCGTTTTGTCGATAATCCAGTTGTGGTCGTAACCTTTGGCATTTCTCAGCTGCTCATCATCGGCAGCAATATTGTCGCCAATGCGGTGTTTCTCGCGGAAATCGAACGGAGTCTCTTTCACACCGGAGAACTTGCCATTGGGAATCAGGTGCTCGTCGATGGTGGTCATATAGCGTGAGTTGATCTGCAGCTCATGGTCGAGGATGGTGCCATTGCCTTCGCCCTTCAGGTTGAAGAAGGAATGGTGCGAGAAGTTGCACAACGTAGGCGCATCGGTAGTGGCGCTGTAACGGATCTGGAATTGATTGTCATGCGTCAGCGTGTAACTCATCGTCACGTCAAGGTTGCCCGGGAAACCGTCTTCACCATCGGCAAACACCGTATGCATCTCGATGACGCTGTCGTTGGCCGAAGTCACATCCCAAACGCGCTTGTCGGCACCAATGAGACCACCGTGAAGCGTGTTCTCACCGTCGTTCTTAGCCAGTTGATAGGCAACACTATCCAAAGTAAACGAACCATTGGAGATGCGGTTGGCGCAACGACCCACCACAGCACCAAGATAACGTTCACCATTGTTGTTCAAATACTTGTCGATATGGTCGTAACCCAGGACGATGTCCTCAAAGCTGTCGCGTCTGTCGGGCATCCAAAGGGCTACCACACGGCCACCATAATTGGTCACCTGCATCGTCAAAAAACCATTGTGCAAGGTATAAAGCGACACCTTCTTGCCCTCCACTTCCGTGTTGAAGTTTTCGGCGGGTATCAATTTGACTTCTTTCTTACGATTGCAACCGACTAATAATAAGGCAATTGCAAAAACAACTAATGCTTTTTTCATCTTTTTTGACATCAATTCTTCAAAAATCGAGCGGCAAAATTACAAAAACTCTTTTTTTCCTGCAAACACATTTTTATTCAGTTCTCACAACGCCTTGATAATCAACTTCCTTATGCTTACGCAAAAACTCGATCATCATCTCCTCCGAGGTCATGAACATGCTTTGGCCATCGTCCTCACTCTCAATCTCCACCGTCGAGGCCATGTAGCTGTTCATCGCCACCATATATACTTTCTTCGTCGAGAAGTTTTCCCCTTCCATTTCAATCCAGACGTTGCGGCCGTCATCGTCGACGGAATAGGTCATGCCCGACACGAACGAAGGGAATCCGCCGTTTTTGCGGAAACTATTCACGATGAACCTCTTCACCTGGGCACCCGTCATCTCAAACACCACCACTTCGTTGTTGAACGGGTCGATGCTGTAGACATCTTTCACGGTGATGGGGCCTTTCTTCAGGAAGTTGATGCGCACACCGCCAGTGTTTTGGAAGGCAAAATCGGCGCCGCTCATCTCACGCATGGCATCGGTCATCATGCAACCCAACTCCTGCGGCGTCTCGAACTTCGTTTTGGCCACGGCGAGAGGCTCGTTCAAGGCGGGTGTGTCATTAAACTCGTCCACCAGTTTCTTGATCTCTGGCTTCTCCTTGCGCACCTTGTTGACATCAAGGACCACAGCCTCCTTCCCTATCACCTTATGGTTTTTCACCTTCAGCTTCACCAAGGTAGCATATTTCAAGTGCGAACCCGACTGGGTGATGAGCACGCCATTGGTCTCAGATGGCCTTTCAATCAAAGTGTGGGAATGGCCTCCGATGATGGCATCGAGCCAAGGATTGGCCTGGGCAAGTTCCATGTCGTCCTCTAAGCCACAATGCGAAAGCAAAACCACCACATCGTTTTCGTTCCTAAGATATTTGTATTCGGGCAACACCATTTTGGGATTCTTAAACCTCACATCTTTTACCCTATCCGGGTGTGTCCCAGGGATGCCGTCGTGGCGTATTTCAATCATGCCCACCACGGCCATTTTCACACCTTGTTGCTCAAAGGTCACAAAAGGCTTGAAATCGAGGCCGACCTTCTGGAAGTCGTACACATTGGCGCATAGAAAAGGAAACTTGGCCCTTTCAAGGTCGTTCCGTAAATTATCGATATCGCCGTCCCACTCGTGGTTGCCCACGGTACAGAGGTCGAAACCCGTACGATTCATCAACTCAATCATGGGATAGTTGACGGGCTCGTATTGGTCGTTGACGGGATTGCCCGTGCGGTTGTCGCCTGCCGAAAAGAGCAGCAGGTCGGGATAAACGGCACGCAGGCTATCGACTATCGTTGCAAACTTGGGGAACATGTCGATGCTGGAATGCATGTCGTTGACCGACAGGATGACGATTTCGGCATCGCCCGCCGTTGTGGCCTTTTCGGTTTTTCTCGTTTCACCTTGCTGGGGATCTTTTTTGGAGCGATTACAAAGAGTAAGCCATAAAACCACAGCCAAAAGGCCAAGCAGCAGGAACAACTTCTTTTTGTTCATAGGTTAAGTGATTAAAAGTGCGGCAAATTTATGAAAAAAGTTCT
>Ga0247610_10000624_pt1 | contig 48391 bp, 42 predicted proteins | sample 174DNAGHGhighgp2_FD_193483 | JGI IMG/M metagenome (GOLD analysis project Ga0247610, IMG submission 193483) | Sheep rumen microbial communities from Palmerston North, Manawatu-Wanganui, New Zealand - 1742 DNA GHGhigh gp2 | ecosystem: Host-associated > Mammals > Digestive system > Stomach > Rumen...
CCAAGGAGCGGGAATACCGTCTGGCCAATGGTACCATTAGTGGAGTCTAAAGCGGAAAAATTTCGCAGGATTTCGAGTTGAAGACCAGCAAGCAGATTGAGATCTGGCGCGACATCATGGCTCACTACGATGCCGACCCGGAACGTCAGGAACAACTGTTCCGCGAACTGTTTCATGAGTTGAGAAAACAAATCATGCCTCCCCCGAAACTGTAAGCCGGGGGAGTAAGCGCTGGGGCCTGGCCCCAAAACTAAGTGCTGGGGCCTGGCCCCGAGATAAAGTATCTTTTGGAAACTTACTGCTGGGCTCGAATCGGAAATAAAAAAACGTACCGCCAGAGTCTTGGCGGTACGTTTTTTTTTCGTTCTGGGGTCAGGCATGCGTTAAAAGAAGAAACCTCGTGCAAGAATTCAACACTTGCACGAGGTTTTCTTCATTTCCAGCGCGGCCAGAACAAATAGCTGCAAGATTGCCAGAGGGCTTTCAGTATCTTCATCCGATGATGTTTTCCACGATTGTATCGACGATGTACTTCACATCGTCATCGGTGACGTATGGACCTGCCGGTAAACACATACCGACTTTGAACAACGCCTCGCTCACCCCATTCACATAAGCTATGCTCGAGTCCGATGTCTGACAGAAAATATTCTCATTTTTACATTTTTCAATTTTTACATCGCCTTGCAGATAACAAGGCTGCTTGTGCATCGGTTTCCACAATGGCCTAGCCTCAATATTCGCCTTGTCGAGAGCCACACGCATAGCTTCCACATTGGCATTCGGCTCACAATCCGTATGAGCAGATTCTGCCGCATGAATCACACCAGCCGCTCCCCCAACAGCCCCAGTGACAATGGATTTATAAGCATTCTCCTGACCCTTTACCTTCACATTCTCATCAATAGTTATGGTACAAAGCCAGTAGTTCGAGTCATAATCGCCGTTATTGGGCTGAGAGTGTACGTGTACTCCAGGAACATCAGCCAACAGTTCTTCGTACATCTTCTGCACATGCTTATGATGAGCAAGGTGATCATTCACCACCGTCATCTGCCCTCGACCAATACCAGCGCAAATGTTACTCATACGATAGTTATAACCAATTTTCTCGTGCTGGTAGTAAGGATAGCTCTCACGATACTGTGTAGCATACATCATGATCTCACGCCAGTGGTCTTCATCTTCTGTTATCAGGGCACCACCACCAGAGGTGGTAATCATCTTGTTGCCATTAAACGACAGCACACCATACTTACCGAAAGTGCCCAGCATCTGTCCTTTGTAGCGAGAACCAAAGCCCTCTGCTGCATCTTCCACCACAGGGATTCCGTACTTGTTAGCAATCTCCATAATACGATCAGCCTTATACGGCATGCCATACAGAGCTACCGGCACAATTGCTGCAGGATACTTTCCTGTCTTCTCCTTACGATCAATAATGGCTTTCTCCAAAAGTTCTGGGTCAATGTTCCAAGTATCAGGCTCAGAGTCCACCAATACAGGAGTCGCCCCAAGGTATGTAACAGGGTGTGTTGAAGCACAGAATGTAAAGCTCTGCACAATCACCTCATCACCCGCTTTCACACCAGCCGCCAGCAAACCCAGATGTACTGCAGCAGTACCTGCACTCAAAGCCACCACACGTTTGTTTTCACCTACAAACGCTTCCAAATCCTTTTCAAACCCGTTGACGTTGGGGCCCAGGGGAACCACCCAGTTGGTATCGAAAGCTTCTTTAATGTACTTCTGTTCTAAACCTTCATCAGACATGTGCGCAAGGCACAGATAGATTCTTTTTCTTTCAGCCATAATATATTAGTTTATTTGTTTCTTGTTAATATTTTCTCAGCTACATAACCAGTCAAAGTCAAGGTTAACGTTATCGTTGAAGGCGCAAAACACCTTCCACTTCATGCGGCACAAACGGCCCCTCTTTACATTCAAAGAATACACTTCCAGACTCCAAGCATTCCACATTATGCCACACATTCTTGGGTATATCTACTCCATAAAGTCCTTCCTCTGGGCAAAGAATTACGCTCTCTATCACTGTACCATCATCATTGTAGGTATTCACCCGAACTCTACCACGGAGTAGCACAAACGACTCGTCTTTCGTGGGATGGCGATGTATCTCAACCTTCGTTCCTGGCTCCACGGCATTGAGGAATCGATGACACTTATCCTCTAACGACTGATGAAAGTTATAGTTCATCCTCAGCATAGGAGATACCTTTGCTTCAGCAGAAACCTTATCTAACAATGTAGTATCAATAATCTTCATATAATTCCTATTTCACCTTACCAAGCACATAAGTCATATAAAACCTTGGGGCATCCATAGGAAATACCGGTATCAACGAAGCGAAATCCTTCAGTCTTCTCCATGCCGCAACAAACTTGTATGTCAAGCCAGAATATCTTGACCTATATGTCAAATCCTTATTATGGCCAAAATTACCCACCTTAAATACACGCTTCAAAACCTTCTCTCCTTTCAAAGCAAAACCTCTATCATAAAATGGCATTGTATCTTGTGGCATTCCTAGAGTATCCACTGTGAGCGAGGCAAACGTCTTCCATTCGCTCATCAACCCCATCTTCCGAATCCGTGACTCCAAAAGTCCGTAGTTCAGTGAATCCTTATAGGTATAGAGTAACCTGCACCAATCACAAATCTGCCTCAGTCCAACTCCCTCAATAAAAAATGATGCAAGAAGTGGGTAAATACCAATATCACATCATTATCCGGTGAAGGCAAGAATACCTGTATGCCATTACATTCCCACGACCTAACATTACCTCCACAAAAAACATCATCTAGCACTTCATCAATCCCATTATCAACACGTTTCGAGATTACAAACGGGATTTTACCGTGCAACTCCACATCAAACCCATTTATCACCAGTGCCTGATGCTTCGTGGTCTCATCTTCATTTTCCACCTCGCTTGCAATAGGTATTAGAGCGCTTTTGGCTTTCGTATAGTTTTCATCACTTAAAAGTAGGTCTATATCTCCTGCACATCTCCATAAGGGTTTTTCATAGCTTTGAGCCACTCCTTGCTCCTTCACTAAAAGGCAATAGACATCTTCCTTTCGGAGGTTGTCTATCAAATTAGCAATGAAGCCATTCATTGCCTTGTTACGTTGCTCAATCTGTTGCACCTCACCTATCCACTGTAACAGAAACTCCTTTGGTGGTTTCACGTCAGAATGCTCTAACCCAGCAAGAACAAGACCAAGAACAGATTGTTCGGTAGCAAGTCGATAAACTTCCTGCCATTCTATATCATGATATGGCAAGAGCCGTGTCTCTTTTTCCCATAGACCACCTCTAATTAAAGCAAGAAATGCCTTGGTATTGTTATCAGATCTCGTCATTAAATCATTGTTAAAAAATCATAAGTAAAAGTCCTTGCCCCTTTATCGTTTAAATGTGCAGAATCTTCAAAAATATCGGGATTATTACACATCTCAGAATCTATGTACTCAATAAATTGAACACTATACTCTTTAGCCATAGTCTTGATGATTGAATAAGCATCAGCTGTCAAACCACCACCCTTCCATGATGGTGAAACAACAAGCAGGACTTGTGCACCTTTGTCTTTAGCCTCCTTGATAAGTTGCTCTAAATAATACAGTTTTACAGAATCCATTTCTATTGAATGGATCTTCTCTGGTTTTGCTTTATCAACAATCTCTTTACGAATATGTCCATTTAGCGGGATGTACCCTCTCAATGATTTGTAGTCCCCTTTTCTTAAATAGTCAAAGGCCATCTCAATAAACTTATAATTGTAGCAATACATTCTAGAGAAAGTCTTAAACCTTTCCATAGGGAAAATCGAAGCCAAATAATTATTAACAGAGGCATCGTTACAGAATGGCTTTAATCTATCTACATAAGCCATATTATCATTGACCGCTAAATCGAAATCAGATGCAATGTCGTAGATAAGCAACTTCGGTGTATACCTTCCCGACAACAACTTCCACCTGCCATACTGGAGAATAATGCCATTTCCATCCTGACCGGCATTAAAGCAGCTCATCCCTAGCTTTTTAGAAATAATCTCCGGCACATAGTGATGCGACGCACGTGAAGACCCCATTATAATGACATCCTCTGTTGCTTTCTCACAGACATAATATTCAGCCCCAGTTCTGCCACCAGCCCTTGCTTGTATGTAATGGAACACCTTGCCAAATGAGAAATCCACAACAGCTACTATTGCAAAAAATATCGCTATGTTAATCAAAAACTTCTTCATATCAGAAACTCCCATAGATAAATGAACCACTATCCAATGCTCCACAGAGCAGTATCAAGCAGAAGATTACAACATATTCAGCCCAACGCACATATCGATTGTTCAAGAAGCGGAACTTCTTTGGGAAAAATTCCTCACGTGATTCTTTGAACAAAACAATTGCTATGGCCATCAAATAAATTGCGAAATTGGTAACAGACAGCACTTCTGGAATTCCAAAGCCACTGAATGAATGACCCACATAAGCCACTGCATCTCCAAGGGTTGGCATCCGGAAGAACACCCAAGCTAAGGTTACAATGGCAAAAGTGACAACAATACGCACAAACCTCCAAATATCATTAGACTCTTTATTGTTCAGTCCTAAAGCCTTTTCAATTATCTGAGCCACACCATGAATGACACCCCAGACAATGTATGTCCAGTTGGCCCCATGCCAAATACCACTTACAAGGAAGGTCACAAAGATGTTCCAATAATTGCGCAACTTTGAGCAACGGCTACCACCCATAGGAATGTACACGTAATCTTTCAGCCAACGAGACAATGAGATATGCCATCTACGCCAAAAGTCCGTGATGCTTACCGAAAAATACGGCCTACTAAAGTTATTGATGAGGTCAAATCCCATCAACTTGGCCACACCCACTGCCATCAAGGAATATCCGGCAAAGTCACCATAAATCTGTAGTGAGTAGAAGATAGCGGACAGTACACATGTAGGACCACTATACATTGCGTAATCAGCTACTACTTTATCCACATATAACCCTAGACGGTCAGCCAACACCAACTTGAGGAACATACCCCAAAGCAGAAGCTTCAGTCCCTGTACACTTTGCTCATACTTGAATACTCGTTTCTCCTTTATCTGCGGCACCAACTCCCCTGCCTTACTGATTGGACCAGAAAAAATCTGCGGGAAGAAGCATACGAACAACGCATAATCAACAAATGACTTTTCAGCCTTCTCTTTCCCATAATATACATCAAACAAATAACCCAATGCCTGGAAGGTATAGAATGAAATTCCAACAGGAATTGCCCAGTTCAATCCGTGAAGTTCATAGCGAAGGCCACATGACGACAACAGAATCCAAACACTTTCGTTTACGAAGTTGTAATACTTAAAAACCAGCAGCGGGACCAATACCAATGTTGCAAAGGTGAAGACGATTCCCCGTTTGCGGCGCTCTTCTTTTGCGTCAATATAACGTGCCCCCCAATAGGTCAAAAGCGTGATTGCTAAAAGAATCAGCGTATATGCCGGTTTCCAGTTTGCATACAGAAGGTAACTTGCGAGGATAAGGAACCAATTTCTTGGACGAATTTCCTCTTTACATAAATTGCCCCCCCCAACTCGGTCTGGTAGTGCCCAATATACTATAAATATACAGGGAAATACCAACCAAAAAATGAAAGTATTAAAAGTCATCTCTTTCAATATTACAATTGAATCATTACCTATATGATTTCCATCAAATAGTCATTCTTTGCGAACATCCTTCCAATCTCTGGTTTCAAGATTACAGCATCTACTTTCTCTCCTTTCACCCACTGTATGATTGCCTTAGGCATATTCACACCAGCTTCGTATGAGAACGGATAGCCATCTCCAAATCTCGGATTCAGCTCCAAAACACAATAGTCACCATTGGCTCTCTGCATAATGTCCACATCCAGATTTCCTATATGCTTCAGATTCTCGCCTATCTTGCGCCCCATCTCATAGACCTCAGGTATATCAACTGTTATCGCCTTATCAGTCTCTCCTGCACGCATAGCCAACTTCTGCTTAACAGAAACAGCCACATTATTTCCTTGAAGGTCATTCATCACATCAAGACCGAACTCCTTTCCAGTCAGTTTCTCCTGAATCATAATATACTCATCACCAACAGAGGCTGTAGCTAAGATGGTCTTTTTGATTTTCTTCATCAGCAGGTGATAGTAAATATCCAGTTCCTCCATATCATCAATGGTTTCCAAACCGATGGAACCACTACCCCATCGGGGCTTCATAAATAGCGGAAATGCAATATCACCTTTATCAAGAGCCTCTTTAGCAGATGCCAGCGTCACGTATGTCTTCGGTGCGTTCAGACCAAGTGACTCCACCCATTGCGCGGTCTTATATTTATCAAAAGCAATATCAATCACTTCTGGGTCAGACACAATTACCTTCACCCCTAAAGCCTCAAAACGCGCCTTGTTTTCAGAAAGAATAGGCAATTCCAAATCATTCAGGCACAACAGAGCGTCTATCTTCTGTTCTTTACAAATACTCAGAGTAATATCTATATACTTCGGGTCATATACAGCGGGTACCTGTATCTTCACATCAGCAGCCTGTAATGCAGGCGCGCTCAGTTGCATATCAGTTGCCACAATCTTATCACCCTCAGAGAGATTCTCTTTGAAGTATTTAAGCAGGTAGGTTCTTCTACCTGCACATGTAAAAAGTATATTCATCTTTTCTTTAATTTATTGCATTCAACGGTCCTCCTGACAACCAGAATAGGAAGTTCCCTTTTAACTTGTTTTTCTTAATATAATCCATCATTCCATACATAGCCTTGCCAGAATAAGTTTCATCTACCAGGAGTGATGTTTCTTGTCTAACGCCCTTTATAAACGATTCTATTTCTTTATTTCTCTTATCATAACCACTACCCACATAGCTGTCATCAAAGACTATGGTGTCTGAATAATCTTTAGAAATCCCATAATGTTTGGCCAGCTCATTGGCAAAATCAACAACAACTTTTTTCCCACGCTCTTCGTTTCTGGCCACAGAGATGCCAATCAGTTTAACATCACTCCAGCCCACCAAGTCTAGTCCAACAGCGATGCCTGCCTGAGTTGAGCCTGTTCCCGTAGCATGGAAAATATAGTTGGGTTTATAACCGACTTCATCACACTGGTGTTTCAATTCTTTAATAGCATCCACGAAAGCTGTTCCACCGAGCAAGTCGTGCCCGCCACCATGAATGTAGAATGGTTTCAATCCCTGAGCCTCAAATCGAGCCATCGCATTATCCATTGCATTGGAAATACCGTCCACAGCAACAAATTCAGTTTCTACTCCTGCCATCATCACAAGTCCGGCGTTCCCTTTTCCTTTTCGGAACTCGTTTTTGCTTCCATGATATACCAAGTGGCATTTCCATCCATTGGCCATTGCCATTAGAGCAATAGCCCTGTTATGATTACTGTGAACGCCACCACAGGTCACAACCGCATTATAGCCATTCTCTCTAAGATAGCGTTCATAATCAACCGCCTTACGTGCTTTTGTGCCCCCCCAAAAATATAGGGAATACGTCCTCACGAACCACCTTTATTGGCTGATTATCTATGATAGCATCTTCCACCTTCAGGAATACTCTTCCTGCCTGTTGCTGACGTCGATACTCGTCAAAATCCATCAGATTAGGAGCCACCTCAATATCCTTTCGCTGAAGAACATTCTTGATGGTCATAAAGATAATACGTAAATCCATCATTAGCGAAAGATGCTCCACGTAGTACGCGTCATATTCAAACCGCTCTTCCCAAAGCACATGATTTCTTCCATGCACCTGTGCCCAACCAGTAATTCCAGGACGAACAGTATGACGCAACTGCTCTCTTTCAGAGTAATACGGCAGATACTTCACTAACAGAGGCCTTGGCCCAATCAAAGCCATATCACCTTTCAATACATTGATTAATTGTGGCAGCTCATCAATTGAAGTAGAACGGACTATTCTACCCACCTTTGTCAACCTCTGGGCATCGGGCAACAGATTACCATCTGCATCCCGCTCATCCGTCATGGTCTTATACTTGATGACCTTAATTATTTTTCCATTTCTACCGGGTCTCTGCTGGAAGAAAAACGCGCCAGCCCCTTTATTGGCAAAATGTAGCCAAATAGTAACGACAAGTAGTATCGGACTGATGCAGATTAAAGCTATCAGTGATATCCAGAAATCAAAGAAACGTTTAAAGAAATGCTTATACATCATCAATTATCATTCGTTGGTAAAACCTCTTTATAGAAATCATACATACACTGCCTTACAAACCTCTGCTCATATCTGGTCTCTATCAAATGCCGCGCATTTCCGGCCATTCTCTCACGTTCTGCCTTATCCTCAAGCATCTTCAACATTGCATCGTGTAAAGCCTCCGCATCCTTAGAAGGCACTATAACGCCATTCTCGCCATTAATAATAATTTCGCGAGCGCCATTAATATCCGTAACAATTGACGGCAATCCCATTGCTCCAGCCTCTATCACCGTATTGGGGAATCCTTCACGATAGCTTGGGAATACAAAACAGTCTGAAGCTGCATAGTATGCCAACAAATCCACACCCGTTTTCTTTCCTACAGCAATAATATCTACATTAGTATCTATTGCCTCACGCGACTCTTCGCTGATTGGATCCATATCATCCTCATAAGGTCCAACCAACACCAAACGAATATTAGGGTGAGAACTGTATAGTTTCTTAAATGCAGCAATCAGTTCGTTTATACCCTTATCCTTCACCACTCTTCCAATAAAGAGGTATGTAAATTTGCTATTATCTTTTATCTGTTCTGCCGCACTTACCACCTCGTCTCTTCTACTGAAGTAATCCATATCGCACCCCTTTACATTACCATAGCCAAGCACTTTGATGGGCTTTTTTGTAATGCCATTGTTAAGCAGGTCTGCTTTTACGCCCTCGCCTTCTGGTATTATATGGGTAGCGCAAGCACACGTAAGCCAGTCTGTCGCCATCAATATCCTTCTCTTCAAACCTGTCGAAGTAGGGAACACCAAGCCTGTAAACGTATGTATTCTCACGGGAACACCAGTCAGCTTTCCTGCCATCATACATAAGAGTCCAGCCTTCGGTGTCATACTATGTACCATATCAGGTCTTTCTTTTCTGAAAACCATAATTAGTTTAACAAGAGAAGCAAGATCCTTAAATAGAGAGATATGACGTTCCATTGGAACTGCAATAGTCCTCACTCCCTCGCGTTTCTCTACGATTTCTAATTCAGGACCCGGAGATGATAAACCTATAACCTCATAGTTCTGTGACAATTCTCGTAGGATATCTTTGCAGAAATCTTCCAGTGAACGGGATATTGTTGTTGCTCTGATTATCTTTTTCATTTCCATTGATTATTTGCGCCTTCTACGAATCCATTGATAAGTAGAAAGAACTAACGTAGTTATCTTGATACCAAAAAGCTTATAACAGCGAGAGGCTTTCTTCACCTTCGGATTCATATCATATTTAAGAACGCTCTGATAGGAGCGAAGTTCGTTTCTCGTCTGCTTTTCAATACTGGTATAGGTCAACAAGATACAATACTCATAAGCCAGGAACGATTTGATAGCGGCTTTGGCCTCTTCGCTAAAAGAGCGTTGCTCTATCTTGACGAGCTCGGTCTTGAATATATCAAAGAGACTGTCAAAACTCCTGCGGTTGTTATTGCTGCTAATTGAACCAAAAACATTCTGGCGGTAGGCATATATATACTCATTCACAAAACAGCACAACTTTGTAGAGTCAAGCACATTAATGAACCAAGGTATATCTTCAGCAATCTGCCCTTTCTTAAAGAACAACTTATTATCCATAAGAAACGAGCGTTTCATCAACTTCAAGCAGGCACTCATTGGAAACGTTCCGCTTTTAACTAAAGCAATCATCGCGGTATTTTTATCTATAGGCTTTGAAATACTTTCATTGTAAGGAACCCATGCTGCAAAAGTTTTGGAGTCAGGATAAAAGTACGAGCAGTTATAGCCAATGAAATCCATTTCTGAATTTAAGACATCAATAAGTTGCCGCAACGCTTTATTATCCATCCAAAAGTCATCTCCGTCTACAAACACTACATAGTCACCTGTTGCTACCAACAAGCCAGCATTACGAGCATCGGAAAGCCCTCCATTCTCCTTATGAATTATTCGGATTCTTGAATCTTCACTTGCCAAAGCGTCACAAAGCTGTGGCGAGCCGTCTGGAGAGCCATCGTCCACCAAGACGATTTCAATATCACGATAGGTCTGACACGTCAAGCTCTCTACACACTGACGCAAGTAAGCCTCAACCTTATAAACTGGAATAATAAATGATATTTTCATCTACTTGTGCATTTTTTTAACTTGACACCATTGAATATCTCATTAGACTGCATTTTTCCAAATGTGCACTTCCGAAAAGAAGTGTTCTTTGCCGCTTCTATATAATAAATCTTATTGATAATACAGTCATTAAACTCAACTTTATTAGAAAACTTTAATGCTAAAGTTCCCACTATACATTTTGAGAAACGAATATTATTTTGCGGCGAAAAGTTGTCATATTTCAATATCAGGTTTGGAATACAATCAACGTCAGGGCCGTAATTATCATGACAGATACAATTTTGTATCCTAATGTTATATAGTTTATTTTCGTTTTTGCACCAAGCTTCAATATCTATACCCGCACTTGGATTAGTTTGTTTAATTGTTCCTGTATATGCGAATTCAGAGTTCTTGACCACAACATTCTCCGCAGCCTCTATACTTAAGCCTTGACGTCGATTATAAAGACTCTTAACATTGTCAATGGTCACACGATTGCAAATGCCGACACCGACCTGTAATTTGCTCACATATTCACCCTCGACTAGATCAATACCATCCCCCCAGCACTCTCGGGTCTGTAGGTTTTTAATCGTCACATTGGACGATCCTTCTACTTTAATCCCGTGCCCCCACTCTCCTATGGTTCCAAAATGTGTTTTCAGATCACCAACAAAGACACCACCATCAATAACGACATTATCAGCCTGTTTAATGGAAACTATTGCGTAGTGTGTATAATCTGAAGGCAGTAACTGAATAGTTGCTGAATTATGCCAATATACATTAGAAGGGACATTAATAGGAGCACTATTACTCACTTGTGACACACAATAAATCCCTTCTGAAAGATACAAATGAGTCATATTGCGGCCAGTGCATAAACCCATAAGGTTCTTGAAGTTACGTATATTATCATACTTCCCGCTTACATCAAAATCAAACCAATCACCATATACCGTCTTGTTATCCCAAGAGCCAAGAATGATGACATCTGAAAAGATTTGCAACTTAGAAGCATTGATTATTGTATTATCTCCCTGTAGAGTACCATTCGAAATTACCCCACCCTCGAACAACAACTGACAACCTGTGGGTATTATTAATGTTTCCCCATTTAAATCAAAAGATGACCTAACCACATAAACGACACCCTCATTCTTTATTTGGTCTTTTAAAGGTTTGTCTGCAGACAGAACCACCTTCTTTGAACAAGCCCATAGAGGAATTGTAAATACTTCTAATAACAAAACAAATATCAGAATTATACGCCTATTCATGTCTCCTATTTTTTACTAAAACATTAAAGACTTCATTCCACTGTGATGCAATTTGCTCCTCATTATATATATTATTTACGTCTTGCGCCTGTTGTCCACATAATTCTGCCTTGTCGGGATTCATAATATACTGCTCCATTGCAGCCGCCAATGCAACGGGATTCCCTTTTTCAACCAAAATTCCTTTATCGGGAGAGTCTATCAGCATAGCAGCACCCCCAGGACTACAATCAGTTGAAATACATGGGACACCTAAGGACATTGCCTCCAACAGCGCATTAGGTATTCCTTCAAAGTCAGATGTCAATACAAACATTGAAGCATTTTGTATCGACTCTACAACATTCGTTGTGATTCCCTTAAAAAATATGCGTTTATGGTTACCGGCCATTTGCTTAAGCTTCTGTTCATCGTCACCGCTTCCGTAAAACTCTAAAATATAATCCGGATACTTATCAGATATCATTCTGAAAGCTTCTATCAGCACATCTTGCCGCTTTTGTTTAATATCCAGACGAGCCACATTCACAATTCGCTTGTCTGCCTTTCTGGGAGCTGTTCTGGGTAATTTATTTATAGGGTTTGCAATAACCGTCCCCTTTTCTTGTATATACTGAGGATAATATAACATCGCTTGTCGTGTCTGGAATATATAAGCATCAGCTTCACCAAAACACTTATTCATCCACTTGGAGACCATCCTGCGAATTCCTGACTGTTGGCTTTTGTAATAAGGATCACCACGCTGAGATACCAACGAAATCGTTTCTGTCCCTTTACAAGCCTTTATTAGTCGTATCTGAGAAGGAGACAAGAATGCAATCGCCACATCATATCTTTCTTTTTTAATATGTTTATGCAAAACCCTTGATGACTTAAGAAGTCCCAATATAGTCCCACCATTTCTTTCTAATTGGAGATGGATACGCCTGATTGAAGACGAGAGAGGCTGGTAATTCGCTGTTTCATCACGATAAGTCAAAAAGGTGACATCGTTGCCTAATTTAGCCATTTGATTAGCAACCCAGACCATCATTTTTTCTGCGCCACCATACCCAAGATCTGTATTAACAAATAAGAGCCTCATATTAAAAACTGATAAAGTGGAAATGATCAATCATACTTACCTTAAAAATTCCAGTTAAGGTTATAATGAATCTAAAGAATAAGTAAACATAAAACAATAAGCACCACTGATGCCTATTGTGAAGAATCACACCATTTATGCCTCCTCTAAAATTGAGAAATGCAGGAATATATATTAATAAAGGCATACTGAAATATATATCTGCCCTTGTAAGGATGCCGACTTTATATGACAACAATGCAATCGTGCATTCAAAAACAAGAAAAACGAAAGTAATATCATATAGTTTAGACTGCCTTAATGACTCTATCGTTCGAGATTTATATAGTGCAAAAAATAGAGGAACATACACAAAAAGGAACATTACTCCAAGGGTCTGTTCTTCCTCTAAATAATCATCGAAACGTCCAATCCCAAATCCTTTGTCTAATAGGTTTTGAATAAACAATGTTCCGTATGCGACAACTGCAATACTCACAAGTAAGTATGCCACCGTCCCTACTTTCCCCAAACTTTTGAATGGGCTTTTGTATAATATATAATAGGACATTATTGGGACTAAGAATAAAATAGAAGTGCGATGTATACTATAGGCCAGAAATATTAATGGAATACAAAATAGATTCTTGTTTTTTAAGATTAGCGCAATATTTAGGATGCAAATTGCTCCTGCAAGAGAGCTTCTCAATACGTTAAACGAGGCGAAATAAAACAACGCGACATAAGCTGTAACTGCAAATCCCAAGTTAATATCTTTACGCAAAAGATAGAAGGCTGCGAATACGATAGATAATTGTATTGTCCGGATTATTGCAACGCCATGTACTGGATTATGCGTGAAAAAATGAATAAAGTAATTCAAATAAATATACCCCATCTCTACTAATCCGGTCTCGTAATTAGCCTCACCGCCTCTACTGCTCTCAAACAGAAATCTATACTGAGGCAGATCACTGCCGACATCGTTAAATGCATAAAAAATCCACAGCAACAGAAAGCAGAGAACAAACCACGGCGGGCGATAAATAATATTTCCGCTATTTAATATCTTTTGAGAATTAAATGCAAACAATGATGATAGAAAGAAAATAAAAGTATATAATAAAATACTGATATCTTCAAAAAGCAATGTAAAATACGTCATGCCGTGCCTAATATGAACAAGAGAAATTATTTACGTTTCAATCTCATCATGAAAGAAACAAGAGTTGGGCAATAGTTATTAATCAACGCACATAAAACAGCATGGAGATCTTTTTTACCACTCAACAACTTATTCTTGTCATAATAAACGAAAGACTTATCTGACAGTGAATATAATCTGAAACTGTTTTGTGTACAGTCTTCTACTGAGGGATCAGGTACAAATCTATTTTGCTTGCCAATATAACATTTGTCCACAAGAACTCGTTCTAAGGCATCACTAAAAGAAGTAACCATACTATCTTTATCCCGGAAAACCGAATTCATAGTTTCATATCCTAATAGCCCATTAGATAATTTGGATTCAGAATCTGCTATTATAACTAAAGCGCCGACATCCGCGGAATGCCGTGCGCTACCGGCTCCTGCAATTACAACATCAACCTTGTCAAATAAAGATTTCGGAATAGGATGTAATAAACCTAATTCAACACAATTTAGATTAGCGTTCTGAGACAATATTTTATTTATTTGAATTTTGCGACTATTTAAATCACCAACAATAATAAACTGCACAGAATGATCTATATGTTTACTGGCAAAAATCCCAACATCCTGAATAATGTTTTCGACGTAAGGTTTAGAGCCTCGTCCAATATAGCAAATATTGTAGTCCTTTCGGGTAATATTATCAATTTGAGAGTTACATATATCTTGTATAGGAGCCTCGTTTAACATTATTAAACCAGGAAGATCGTTGTCACTTACTGTCCTTATTCCTTCGAATAACCTGTTAAAAGTTAAAGAACAGCCTATTATCTCCTTCCTTTTGTACTTAAAATCATAGAATGATATTTTATCAAGATATGTCTTCCCTGGCCCCCTGTATACCTCAGTCATAAGATAGATATAGTGTCGTGCATGTATCTGTGAAGCGAACAACTCTCCCCATTGAGACGACGAATCATCATGTGACTCAATGATTATTTCATCGTATTTATTTACGGATCCAAGACGCTTTAACATCTTGTCAAGTGTCCAGTTAACAATATACTTAGGATTTTTAAAGGGAGGCACACCAAGTGTTTCAATGTTATCGTCAAGAAATTTATTCATATAGTCTATCGGACACTTTATTCTCTTGGAATGATATGTCGGATTAAATACATGAATAGCCCAGCCTTGGGACTCTAGATACTTTGCTTTTGCAGCAATATAACACTGGTTGCCTCCTACCCCCTTAATACTTGATGTTATAAAAATGTAACATTTCATTTCTGTTTTGTAATTATATTATATAAGCTTTCAAGTGAAACCTCCTAGCAAAAAACGAATCTATCCCTTATGCAATTTTGACTTGAGCGTATTCACAAAAAAGGCACGAATTGGTTTATCAAGGAATAGCCAGGTAGTACAACAACAAACGACAAATACTGCTATAAATAATAATAATTGCTCCCATATAGTATCTCCAAATAACAGAGATAGACCGTACGACAGGAATCCGGCTACAGCCATTGGTTTGAAACACTCAAAGAAACAGCGGAAAACATCTTTATAGGAGAATCCGATTTCTTTTTTTAACAATACTGGCCGCATCCATAGAGTTAAAGTTAAAGCGAGTATAAGATTAAGCCACTGAACCCATATAGCTCCAGCTCCATTTTTAAAACACAAATAAAGGATTACAAAGTATCCGAAACTAGCTACGGCCCCCCAAACGGCATTTTGTTTCAGTTGACCAGACGCCACAAACGGAATATATGTTGATGAAGAAATCGAACTGATTATTTGCGATATAATGGCAAGTTGAGTAAATTCGACAGCCAGAGGCGGCACCTCGACAAGCCATAATTTTAATATGGCCTTCATAGTAACAATGCAAGGGAATCCTAGAATAATCAATAAATCGCACGTGAATACTGTTGAGCGCAAACTCAACTTCTTAAATTCCTCATTTTCACCAGCTACATACGATTTAATTATCTGAGGGTTTAAAGCGACCCTGAAATTGTTAACAAACTGCATTACCGCACTCGTTATTTGATTCGCTAATGCTTTTGATGCAATTATTGCTGGAGCAAAGAATAGATTCAAAAGGACTGTTGATCCTTGAACAACTACCGTATTCGATAGATTTGCCACTGCAGTCCAACCTGTGAAACCAAGCATTTCCCTAAATGTATCTTTATTAAAATGCCAAACCAAGTGTGTCTCTTCATATTTATTTCGACTTATAATCACATAAACAAGTGTAACTAAAAGTTGAACCAATGCAACCAAAAAAGCATATACAATTAAACTATCAATTGGAGCTATCTTCAACAGGTATACAATGCCCAGTCTGGCAAACACATCAAAAATACCAACATATGCATAAACACTAAGGTCTTCATGTGCCATTATGGATGCCGTATATGGCACTTGAATAATAGCTATGGCAGCTGTAAAAATAGAAATATGATAAATAACATTTGTAGCAATCTCTCGACCATCTGGGATAACAAATTTTGCATGCATGTACCATAATCCTGCTGTCTCCATTAAAACTACGACAAAAACCGCGAGGAGCACATGTGTAAAAAAAGATGTAGAAAAAGTATCCTGAAGTTTTTGTTTCTCCCCCTTGCCTAAATCGTATGTTAAAAAACGAGATGTACTTGTTGAGAGTGTCGCATTTAGGAATGAAATCATGGCAACAATACTAGCGACTGCATTATACAGACCGTAGTCATCCACCCCCAACTTGTCCAGAACGACCCTAGATGTATATATGCCTACAAGCATGATGAGAATCATGCGTGCATACATATAAATAGTATTTTTCGCTATCCTCTTTGAGTCAATGGCCATTATCCTTTACTTGACGGTTACGTAATACTGTTTTATTAATTCTATTATCATATCCACTTGGTCCAATTCCAGCTCGTAGTACATAGGCATACGAACCAGGCAATCTGCAAAATGGTCACAATTAGGCAAATTCCGTATTTCACCCGTATGATGCTGTTTATAGAAATCACTTAGATGCAAACTCAGATAGTGGAAGACTGCACCGGCGCCCTTCTCTTTCAGATAAGCAATCAAGTCAGTTCGCTCTCTAAGATTACGGCATACAATATAGAACATATGTGCATTATTAGTTGCATAATCAGGCATGTCCGGCATAGTAAAAAAACCTTTTTCTGCAAGAAATTCCAAGTTCTTATAATATCGTTCCCATAATCTCCTGCGCTTTGTTTGAATCTCATCAAGACTCTCTAATTGAGCCCAAAGGAAAGCGGCATTTATTTCCGATGGCAAGAAGCTAGAGCCTGTATCTACCCAGCCATACTTATTCACCATACCACGGAAGAACTCTGCACGATTGGTACCTTTCTCCCATATTATTTCAGCACGACGAATAAAACGTTCATCATTCACGCACAATAGTCCACCTTCACCTCCAGCGGTAATATTTTTTGTTTCGTGGAAAGAAAAGCATCCAAAATGGCCAATACCACCAAGTGGCTTACCATTATAATAAGAATCAATAGCCTGGGCAGCATCCTCAACTACAAAAAGATTGTGGCGGTTAGCTATTTCCATAATCTTGTCCATATCACATGCCACACCTGCATAATGAACTGGTACTATCACCTTGGTCTTTGGTGTTATCAATGCCTCAATCTTATCTGCATCAATATTGGGATTATTATTACAACTGTCCGCAAAAATAATTCTTGCACCTTGGCGAACAAATGCTAAAGCAGAAGAGACAAAAGTGTAAGAAGGCACAATCACTTCATCACCAGGCTTCACGTCACAGAGGATGGCCGCCATCTCCAAAGCATCAGTTCCAGAAGTAGTCAATATCGCCTTCTTAAATCCATACTTCTCTTCAAAAAAATGTTGACATTTTTTGGTAAACACACCATTACCAGACAATTTACCTGTATAAACTGCTTGATACATATAATGGGCTTCTTTGCCCGTTAAATAGGGTTTGTTAAAAGGAATATTCATATCTCAAAAATTAATTATTATTACCACCAACTTTTTCTCCTGTATAAAGGCCTTTCCAAATCCAATCTCCTTGATTAGCCTCCTTCATTTTATTTACTATGGAATCAATATCATATTCAACACGACGTAAATCTATACTCTTATCTGAGTTAATTATAGCATAGGCAGCTCTTGGATCATTATCCCTCGGTTGACCTACCGCCCCTGGATTACAATAAACCTTGTCTCTCGCCTCATCAAATTGTATGTTCTGTTTATGCGTATGACCTGAGAAATAACACCTTTGATTATATGACGAAACCACAGAGAAATCAAACAATTGTATTCTTTCTTCTATAGCATCCTTCCATCCTCCATGACGAAACGAAACAATCTCTGAATCATAGAATGGAGATAAAGTTTTGAGCCAATTAAGGTTATCTTTACGAATTATGGTCAGCTGATAGTCAATACACATTTTAACCGTTCTAGAATCACAACATGTCCCACTAATCATATAATAATCATGATTACCTAGTAAGCAGTGGATTCCCCGTAAACGAAGCTCGTCAATACATTCATTCACCTGGCAATAATAACCGACAATATCACCCAAACAAATAATCCCCTGAACATTTTGCTCATCAATATCATCCAACACCGCCCTTAATGCGGGATAATTTCCATGAACATCAGAAATTACAGCCAATTTATTCATAAAAAAAATCATCTATAAACCTAACAGCATGCATCACCTTCTTCGCAGTAGGTTCGATATGATTGTTATATAAATACAATTCAATGCACTTTAAAGGATCATTATATCCCAAATATGCTCTGATTGAGCATGCACTAGATATTCTTGGATTGATTTCCAGAAGGAAAACTTTATCTCCTTCCTTTCTTAGTTGGATATTTGTTGGTCCAAAAGGTCTGGTAATCTCGCATATTTTATCTACATAATCCATTAATGCTTTATCGTACAGAACAGTTGTGGCCTTATCCGTAGCGCCAGTCTGAGCAAGTTTTCTTCTTAATATGATAAAATCAGCATAAGTACCATCGCCTTTTCCAAAAACAGCAATGGTATACTCAGAAGACTCTGTTCCAATTATCCGCTGGCAGATATTATTCTCCGGATGTTTATTATAAAACTTGAATTCTTCTTCTGAATAGATTTTATGTATTCCCTTTGAGGCGTACGAAGTCCTAGGTTTTAGAAGGAAGGGACTACCCAACTTATTCACACATCGTTCATATGATTCTTCAAATAGAGTTGGAATCACATTGACACCTTTTTCCTTAAAGAACATAAAAGTCTCTAACTTGTCCTTTGAAAGATTAATCAAAAGATCATTATTCAAAACGACCGTGGTCTTCACTTTATCTCCCAATTCATGAAGGCGGTACATATCTTGTTCTATGCCAGGCATTATTAAGTCAATACTCTCCTTATCAATAACATCATTGATAAAACCAAGGTATTTGGGAGAATCTGCACGTTCTGCAACATAAAATTTGTCACATAGGAATTGACCATAAGCATCGTCATATATATCCATTCCCACTATACGAACTGGATATTTTTTTTGTGCTTTAAGGGAATTAATGATTCCGTAGCCTATAATGGCTCCAACGCCTGTTATTAATACATTTATCTGTTTCATTGATATATTATATTTCATTCAAAAAACTTAAATCTATATGGGGACTCTGATCATATATGGGTTTTTTGTAAGCCAGTTCAGGACTTATGATCGATGTTTCCGAGACCTTGACTTCAATCAGAACTCGCTTGTTGGTTAGGAATTCGTAATTCACATTAGAGAAATCTCGATTAGTGACCTCTATATAATCTAAATCATAACAAGTGGCCAAAACTTTAAGATTGGGTACAGAGAACCCCCAAACAGATCCATTGACCCTATTTCCCAGAGCCTTCTCCTGATAATCTCTAATTAAGCCCAACGAATTGTTTACAAAAACCACTATTGTTGCCGTGATATTCTCGCGTTTAAGCGTTTCTAATTCTTGAATATTCATCTGAAGGCCACCATCACCCATATAGGCAATCAAAGGTTTATTTCCATATGACGCAAAATATCCCCCAATGATTGAAGGAAGCGCATATCCCATACTACCATGTCCACCTGATGTCAAGAATGAAGAATTACCAAACATTCGAATTGCTTGTGCAACCCACATCTGATTCTGTCCAACATCTGTTGATACTACTATCTCTTTACCAGAAAAAACATTATTAATATGCTCAATAAACTCAGCAGGATTAACTCCATCTAAAAGAGCACCTTCTTTTGAATGTTTCTCAATTATGTCCAGTTTTCTATGCCATTCAGCATAAGGCTCTTGCTTGTTGTTTGGAATCCTTTCATTAAGCTCATGAATAAATTGAGCGCAATCGCATTGCACAGAATAATCTGCTTGAACTTCCCTGTTTATCTCAGCTGCATCAATATCGACATGCACTATTGTTGCATCTGGAGCAAAATCTGTCATTATGCCACCGGTTTGTCTACCATCAAGTCTTGAACCTAAAACCAACAACAAATCTGACTTGTACACAGCTAAGTTTGCTTTTCTATTTCCATAGACTCCGATAAATCCCACATACTCGGAATCGAGAGGAACATTGTTCACCCCCCGTAATGATGCCACATACGGGATTCTACATTTAGAACAGAGTTCTTTAAAGTCATTATTATTTTTTATGCCATGGGCTCCACCGCCAATAATAAACAACGGTTTCTTTGCGCTTATCAACAGATCAGCAATTGCGTCGACATCTCCTATATGTGTTGTCCTCTCCTCAATTACATATCCGTCAAGGTTCTCAATATTTATCTGTGCAGATTGAATATTGTGTGGAAGCGAGATAAAGGTTGGGCCGGGGCGACCTGATTTAGCAATTGCAATACACTTTTCCAACTCATATTTAATGGTCTTGGGGGCTATTATCTCAACACAATACTTAGTAATAGGCCTAATGATGTCAAGTATCTTAGTCTCCTGGAACCCATTTTGACGTGACTTATTATCCCTCATTTCATGGGTACTAACCTGACCTGAAATAAATAAGCATGGCAACGAATCATAATATGCACATGCTATACCTGTTATAAGATTAGTTGCGCCAGGACCACTACAAGAAATTGCGACACCCAATTGATGAGAAGTTTCAGCGAATCCGCAAGCAGCAAATGAAGAAGCTTGTTCGTGATAGTTCTGAACATAATGCAAGCCCTCATTACAGATTGAATCGATGAGGTGTGAAATAGAACTTCCCTGGTAACCAAAGACCGTATCCGTTTCTTCTCTTAATCTATGTGCTATATAATCAGATAACTTCATGTTAGATTAATAAACTTCTCCATTATTCACTGGTAGTTGAATGCCGCTAATTGCAGAGCTATCTTCTGAGAGTAAATACATTATTGCTTTAGAAATATCCTCAGGATTAAGAATACCGAAAGGCATTTTGTATTTTACATTCATATCTATCGCGTCACTTTGCATCCGTAATTTTGCAACCATTTCGGTATTGGTTGTTGATGGCATGATTGTATTAACTCTCGTCTTTCTCTGTGCTAGTTCCTTCACACAACTCTTTACTATAAGATTCATTGCGGATTTTGATGCGCTATAGGCATATTGGCGATTTCCTCCTAGAACAGAAGCATTAGAGGAAATACCAACGATACTACTATTATTGTTGGTGTATTCTTCATTTGTAAAGAATTGCATCATGGCCACAAAGGATATAACGTTAACATTAAAAGTTTTTTGAAACATCCCTAATTCGAAGTCCTTTAAGGTCATTAATGGACTAATGCCTGCGCAATATACAAGACCATCAAAAACGAAACCCTGTTCCTTGGCTTTGTCAAATATAACGCCTACTTTTTCTGGATGATTCAAATCAAACGGTAGAAAAGAAACCTTGGAAGGAAACGAACGAAACAATTCTTCAATTGAATCTACGTCCCTATCTATCATGAATAAACGTGAACCATTCTCCAATAACTGTTTTGACACACATTTCCCTATGCCAGAGTTGGCTCCAGTTACAAGGTAAGTTTTATTATCGAAGCGTAACATATTAAAAAACAAACTTAGATTTCATAGATTGGTATATTAAATATCCACTACGGTCAGCGCTTTGTTCAATATTCCGTAGTATTAGGTCCGTCACCTCTGCACGAATTATCTCAGGATATTTCTTCGCGTTTTGAATAATCGGCAATATGTTCTCGGTTTCCTTGCAGAGGAAATATACCCCAGAAAAAGTGTGTTCAGTAATTATAGGCTCTTCGAATTTACCAAAAGCAACATCTATAACGCCTTTAAGGAAATCATATCCTGTTGATAACTTCACCAAATCAGAACCTATGAAATCACCTCCCATACGAGCACCTATCTCAATCACTCGTATATCTCCATCTTTCGTAATTTTCAGTTCTGCATGGGATGCACCATACTGGATATGGAGAGCTGTCAATGCATTCAGTACAATAGCCTTAACCCTGCTCTTTATATCTTCGGGGAGTGTTGACGGCTGATGATGCTCCAACTCCACAAAGAAAGGCGCCTCGGTAGTCACCTTATCCGTAATCTGGAGCACATAATGCTTTCCTTCGAACGAGATGGACTCCACACTGATCTCACGACCCTCCACAAACTCCTCTATTACGGCTTTCTGCTGGAACGACTCCTTGCAGGCGCGGGTAATAGCCTCCTGCAAGTCCTCCTGCTTCTCTACCTTCTCCACACCACGGCTGCCGGAGCGGTCGGTGGGCTTCACGATAACTGGGAAACGGAAGGTGCTAATGGCCATTGGCACCTCGCCATCCGTCAGGCAGAACTTGGGTGAGGGTACACCATTCTCCATGAAGCACTGACGCATCAGATACTTGTTGGTGGCCGTCTGGGAATACTTATCGGGATTGCCAATCAGTCCCATCTGCTCCGCCACATAGTTGACGGTCAGCACCGCCACATCGGAAGCGATAGTGGTAATGGCATCAATCTTCTCCTCACGGCACACCTCCAAAATGGCATCCTTGTCCACGATAGAAATAGGGTAAAACTTATTGCACAAGTCCTTGCACACAGCCCCGTCTTCCCAAGCAAAGCAAATGGTATAAAGCCCCATCTCCCTCGCCTTCTCCACCAGCGGCTGTTGAAGGTAACTTGCACCTATGATTGCTAATTTCTTTTTCATCGAAAGCTAATACTTGAATGTGTTAGAATTTATCTCCTCCTTCATTTCGTCAATCACCTTCAGAAGATATTGACCATACTGGTTCTTGAGCATAGGCTGGGCAATCTCGCGCATACGCTCTTCGGTAATCCAACCATTGCGGTAGGCAATGCCTTCGAGACAGGCGACTTTCAAACCTTGTCTTTTCTCGATGACCTCAACAAATGTACTTGCTTCTGCAAGACTGTCGTGCGTACCGGTATCCAGCCAAGCGAATCCACGACCAAAGACTTGGACTTTCAGTTCTCCATCTTCCAAGAATCTCTGGTTGACAGTAGTGATTTCCAATTCTCCACGTGCGCTAGGTTTGATATGCCTGGCTACATCTACCACCTTATTGGGATAGAAGTAAAGGCCCACAACGGCATAGTTGCTCTTGGGTTCCTTGGGTTTTTCCTCAATACTCAGGCAGTTTCCTTGCTTGTCAAACTCAGCTACGCCATAGCGTTCCGGATCTGACACCCAATAACCAAAGACCGTAGCTTTCTGGTTCTCTTCTGCATCCTTTACCGCGTTACGGAGCAAGCCTGTAAATCCGCTGCCATAGAAGATGTTGTCACCCAACACCAGGCAAGCAGAATCATCCCCAATGAATTTCTCACCAATAATGAAAGCTTGTGCAAGACCGTCTGGACTAGGCTGTTCTGCATACTCGAAATGAACACCGTAATCTGAACCGTCTCCAAGCAAGCGCTTGAATCCTGGGAGATCGTATGGGGTGCTAATGATTAATATATCCCTAATCCCCGCCAGCATCAATGCACTTATGGGATAATACACCATCGGTTTATCATAAATTGGAAGCAATTGTTTGCTCACGCCCTTAGTAATAGGGTACAGGCGAGTGCCAGAGCCTCCGGCTAGTACGATTCCTTTCATATTTCATTGCAATTAAGTTAATATCCATTAGGATTATTCTTTTGCCAATTCCAACTGTCACGAACCATCTCATCTATACCATATTGGGCTTCCCACCCAAGTTCTGCTTTTGCTTTAGACGGGTTGCAGTAACAAGTGGCTATGTCACCAGCACGTCGGGGTTTGATAACATAAGGTACATCAACGCCATTTACCTTAATAAAAGCATTGACCATATCCAACACACTGTATCCGTGGCCTGTACCCATATTGTATATACCCAACCCACATTTGCGTTCAATCGCTTTTAATGCTGCCACATGGCCTGCGGCCAAGTCGCAAACATGGATATAATCACGCACGCCAGTACCGTCATGGGTAGGATAATCGTTACCAAAGACTCCAAGTTCCTTACGCTTACCTACAGCGACCTGCGTGATATAAGGCATCAAATTGTTGGGAATGCCATTAGGATTCTCTCCTATTCTTCCACTCGGATGGGCTCCCACAGGATTGAAATAGCGAAGCAACACCACATTCCATTCGGAATCTGCCTTCTGAATGTCCATCAATACCTGTTCGAGCATTGACTTTGTCCAGCCATAAGGATTAGTGCATTGGCCTTTGGGGCAATTTTCTGTAATGGGAATCTCTGCAGGGTCACCATAAACTGTAGCACTTGAGCTGAAGATGATGTTTTTGCAGTCGTGCTTCTTCATCTCATCAACAAGCACAAGTGTACCAGAAATATTGTTCTCATAATACTCCCAAGGTTTCTCTACACTCTCGCCCACAGCCTTTAGGCCAGCAAAGTGGATGCAAGCATCAAACTGGTGAGCTGCAAAGACTTTTTCAAGGCCTTCGCGGTCACGAATATCCACTTCATAGAAGGGTATCTCCTTCACTCCAATAATCTCAGCAACACGACGCAATCCTTCTGGATTACTATTGCTTAGATTATCAACCACTACGGCCGTATGACCTGCCTTATAGAGTTCTATCAATGTATGGGAACCTATATATCCAGCTCCACCGGTAACAAGTATATTCATATGAAAAAGTCTTTGATCTGACTGGCAGTATTGAACTGCATCGGTGTGCGACCACCTGTGCAGTCAGAATCCGTTTGCTCTAAAGAAGATTATCCTTCTCTATATCCTTAAAATATCTATAAGTGTCAACCTTCAATTCCCCACAAGCAGCATCATCTGCCACGATAATAGCATGGGGATGCATCTGCAAGCAACTGATAGTCCACATGTGGTTCACTGCCTCCTCGACGCCATGACGAAGGGCGCGAGCCTTATTGTGACCATTCACCATGATCATCACTTGCTTGGCATCCATCACTGTACCAACACCTACAGTAAGTGCAGTCTTAGGTACTAAATCTACATTATTGTCGAAGAAACGGCAGTTAGCTATGATGGTATCGGTGGTCAAGGTCTTCTGACGGGTACGGCTTTGAAGGCTGGAACCTGGCTCATTGAAAGCGATGTGACCGTCGGGGCCAATGCCACCCATGAACAGGTCAATACCGCCTGCATCCTTAATAGCTTTCTCATAGTTCTCGCACTCTGCCTTCAGATCCTTGGCATTGCCATTGAGAATATGAACATTCTCTTTCTTGATGTCGATGTGGCTGAAGAAGTTGTTCCACATGAAGCTGTGGTAGCTCTCGGGATGATCTTCGGGGAGGTTCACGTACTCATCCATGTTGAACGTGATGACATTTTGGAACGACACTTTGCCGGCCTTGTTCAGGGCGATCAGCTCGCGGTACATGCCCAGGGGTGAACTTCCCGTAGGGCAGCCGAGCTTAAAGGGCTTCTCTGCCGTCGGCTTTGCTTCGTTAATACACTTGGCTACATAGTTTGCAGCCCATTTCGACATCTTTTCGTAGTCAGGTTCAATAATTAATCTCATGCCTTTTTTGTTATTAAATGTTTGTATTATCTCCGGAGGACCTGCCACTAAAAAGCTAAAACAGGGGGTTTCCAACGGAGGTTGTTTGCTATTTGCCGTAGGTTAATCCGCGCCGGGATTAACCGAAAAAATAGGGTAGGGAAGGCTTATCTAATAAGGTGTTGATAATATTCTGAGTGAAATGGATATAAATGATCCAGGATCGTCTTCTCAGATATCAAGAAAATACTAAAATTTGAGGGGATACTTTGCAGAAATGCTTTTTTCCTGTATATTTGCCGAAAAAATGAAAGTTGATATGAGAAGATTCACAATAGACATAATATTTTTTGCAGTTGTTTGCCTGCAAAGGATGATAAACATGTGGGAGGGGAATAAAAGGTTAAACACTATGTATGAGAAGTGCAATAATATAGTAGAGATGCTGACCGTAATAACCGAAGGTAATATGGTGAGCTGGGAGACGATAGGGGCTGATGAATATAAGGTTCCTGTTGCCAGAAACTATGTGGCGTTGGAATACAGAAAGCCTGAGGGTTTCGAGGATTCCCCGCTTACTCACCTCTGGGGTCAGTCCCCGAGATAAAGTATCTTTTAGAAACTTACAGCTGGGGGCAGGCCCCAAAGTAAAGTTTTGATAAAAAAATCGGGAAATATTTGGAAGGTATTTGTTTTTTAGTTATCTTTGTGCCATGGTAAAGCAAGGTTATAATCCTAAAACTATAATTCCCTGCCGCATTTCATGATGCATTGGTCATCAGTCATCTATGAGTTGTGATGCCATATATAGGAAAAATCGCTTCGCTCTGTCATTAAGATGGGGTGACCCTGAGGAGTGCTTCGATATGCTTTATTTTCTAAAAATTTAAGTGTAATTATGTGGTCAAAAATGAGATTTTGCTACAGAAAAAGATAAATGTTGTTATTATGAGGTCGAAAGGAAAGCGATGGCGTAGGGATAGAATTAATAAGATTATTGACTTCTAACCAGTTTTGATGGAGGCTTCGAAATTTAAGAAACGCATAAAAATATATGGGACAAGAAATGAATTACATAGATATTTGCAACCTTTTGAATATTGAGATAGACAATGACTCAATAGGTACGAATGGGGAGGACATCGCAAAAGCAATACTTGGGTATCTGACGATATTCAGAGTGGTGTTTTTAGGTGAAAGATATCCGATCGTGGATTTCTATGCAGAGATAGCCAAAGATGTTGGGAAGGGTTATCCACTTCTTTTTCAAGTGAAGACTACTGCATCAGATTTAGATGACCAAGGTCGGCTGCATGTGGCTGTTCCTAACGAAAAATATAAGGCACTATGTCAAAGACCAATCCCCACATACGTTGGTGGAGTGAGTCTGAATAATCACACGTTGTTTATCAGACCCGCTTTCGATGAAACTAAGTATGTAAGTTTTATAACTCCTAATATGGTGTTAAGTTTGCATGACCAACTGGATTGCGGGGGAAAATTGCTAGCAATAAAGAGGGACGTGATAAACTACTGGGAGAATCTGAAGGCGGGAGAATATAAAAAGGCATATCATAGCATCGTTTGAAAAAGGAAAAGATTATGAAACCAGATAATGCAGAGAAGGTAATCGCTGACTACTGGGGCGACGGAAATGTGAAAGTATTTGCGACGTTGATAACAGATGTTATTATCAACTGCCCTGAGGTGGAGATGAGTTTTGCCGCTAAGGTGATGCCGATGACGGCGAGCGATGAGGAAGTGAATGACTACAGGGGTAAAGTGAGCTCATCAATACAACTTAGGGGCGCACCGAAACTGCCGGTTGTAATCATAAAAGTGGAAGAGAATACGGGCGAGGCGGAGCTGGGCATTGTGTTGTATTACCAGTATGGGACTCCCGCCATAGAGCGAGATATTAACTATATACCGATGGATGGAGGGCATCGAGCGAGGCTGATAGACGAACTGAAAGCTGCGGACAAGGTAATCAGAGTTCTAGAAATGGCGAACTGCAAGGTGATAAAGACTATCCGTATGCCGCTGAGCCAGAATGGGCATGACTATATGGCACGATTGGTGTATGCGAGGGATTTAAGTCTGAACTACCGGATGAAGAGTCATGAGAAGATGACGGATGCCGAGCGGTTTGAATATAACTTGAAGGGAATACCTGAAGGGGACTATCCGGTGGATAAGCTGGACGAGAAAATGCTGGAGGCTGTACGGGGACAGGGATACAAGGATGCGGATATGGTATCGCAGCTTTTGCTTTTCAGCACGGAACTGCGTGATTTGAAGAAGAAATATGACAGACCGTCTTTGGTGGCGAACTTTTTGATACTTCCTGATTTGGCTTCATGCCCGGCATTTCTACAGGGGTTCCTGCTGAAGGGTTTTAACGTGGATATGTTTATTGACGATGGTGATGATAAGGTGTATCACCAGAGGGATTTCTCGATGGAGATAAAGCTGGAAAGTGTCAATGACTACTACGACTTTGCAGACGGCGTGAAGACGCTGGTGGGGATAAAGAGGTTTATTGAGGGGTGAAGAGAGGGGGATGACTCTGCCGAGAACGACAGGGAAGTTAAAGCCTCGACGGCGGAACCGACGAGTACTGGGACAAGAAGAACGCTATGAATAGCGGGAAACGAAACAGGACGTTTTTAACAACAAAGAAAAAGCAATGATAAGCGGTTATTTTACCGAAGATAGGGTGACATATTCGACTATAGGCATTGTGCTGTATGTCTTTGATGACTCAAAAACAACTTCTTTCGTTAAAGAATGTTTGATTCCATTTCGAAGGGCTTACATATCGGACGAGAAACTTGATAGGATTGAAGCGAAAAAGAAAAGTCCAAGGAAGGACATCATAAATAGAAGATTACCAGCCCCCGGGGATGTGATGTCGGGTGACTTTGGTGAAATCCTAACTTATTACATGGCAACAGAGATATGGTCACCGGATGTTGACTATAAACCGATGAAGTGGCAATTCAAAGATGACCCGAAGAAGGCAAGCCCAAAGACGGATGTAGTCTTGTTCCAGTTGGCTAATGACGTAAGCCATCCTGATACTAATGACAAATTGATAACGTATGAGGCAAAAGCTCATGCGACACCGATTACGGGAACATATAAGAAACACAAGCAGAAGCAAGCAGTTACACTTAAAGACGGGAGAGATTGTTGTACATTATTAGATGCGGTATTTGATGCTGATAAGGACAGAGCGTCGAGGGCAGCGGAGTCTATCATATATCTAAAGAATAAGGCAGAGGATAATGAGGATGATGAGTTTTTGGATGTGCTAAATCGCTTTGATAAAGGATTTTCTGTTCCGTATAAAGCAGAATATAATGCTGTCGCTATTGTAGAGAGTAATGATATTGACAATCAAATTGCCAGAATGCCTAAAAGGTTGATGGCAACATTTCCTGACATAAGACTCTATTGTATGCCTATTAAAAACATGAAGCAGGTGTACGAGGACATTTATTCACAATTGGAAAATACTTGACTCATGGCTGTGGGATTGATTAGAAAGGCTCTCACAGATAGTGAGAAATATGAGATGCAACGCAGCTATGGCGTTGAGCATATGGGTGAGTATGACTTCAAAAATAGACAGGAGGCATATTATACAGAACTTTTATGCCGTATGTTCGATTTGCTAAAGGTATGTGATGCTGGGCAAAAGAATAGACGAGAACTACGGGAGGGGCTGTTAAAGATTGCGAAAGGTCTGTTAGTGTTCTCTGATAAAGCCACAGAAAAGGGATTTCACCATATTAACAAAGAGAACAATACGCTCTTTGTGGCTACTATATATTATATATGTGGGTATGAAGCCATTGCTGCACTCTTTCTCAGAAGAATGACCTATATTTCTTTTGAGACGGATGCTGCCAAAGAATTGTATTCTCTGATACGGGGTAAGGAATATAGAGGAGAGGAAGAACATTACGAGAGTATTGTTCTTGGTGCTATAAACTCTGGCAGATTGGAACCTGTTATCGAGCTCGAACATAATCTTAGAGAGCGAAGAAAGGCATTTAATTATGATTCAGAACGCGAATTCATTGACGAGCAACTGCTGAGATTTGCCTTACATAAGTTTTTAGAGAGCAATTTACTTTCTGATTTGACGAATTATGATCCTGAAGTTGATTGGATGTCGTATGTACAGTATTCTGCGAAAGAGGGTATATTGACACTCATGCAGTCGCAAAGAGAAGCACTTGATAATGGGCTGCTATCGTTTACCAACTCTTTTAGCCTGAGTATGCCCACAAGTGCAGGCAAATCATATATAACAGAACTGCTTATCTATCAGGAACTGACAAGAAATCCGAAGTCAAAGATATTGTACTTAGCACCTCTGCGCTCATTGAGTAGAGAGCTGGGGGAAAAGTTTGAAAAGATTCACAACCATTTTCATTATAAGGTTGCTGTGAAATATGGTGGAGGATCGGGAGCAAACAGTACCTTATCTGATGATATCCAGATATTGGTCTCGACACCAGAGTTCTTTATTTCCTTAGAAGAGGGGATAGAGGATTTGCTAGAAATGTATAAATTGATTATCTGCGATGAAGGACAACTACTGGATGATTATTCAAGAGGCATCAATTATGAGATGCTGTTGACGAGGCTTAGGAAATGTGAAGGAAAGCGTTTCTTGTTTATCTCTGCTATCATACCAAATATTCGTGAAATCAATGAATGGTTAGGAGGGAATGACGGTCAGATTGGGGATAGTAAATATAGGCCCAGTTTGATAAGATTGACAAAGGCCATAGCTGATAACGGTGGGCTTAGGCTTGATGTATATGATAAGGATTACCAGACCGTTGAGTATTGGATTGATAGATTTGTGGATAAAAAACGTGTATCCATAGATATATCTAAAAATAGAGGTATGGCATGTGCAGCTGCTTTGCAGGCAGTGAATGCCGGGCCTGTGATGATCTACGTGTCGTTTAAGAGAGGGTCAAGAGGTTGCGAAGCTTTTTGCGATGAGATTCTTTCCTTTTTAAATGCGAAAGGTGATGTTTTGCCAGATTTTTCGCGAAAAAAGGAATATAGAAGATTGTTGGCACAATACGTATGTTATCTTTGCGGGTATGAGTATCTGCTGACGGCATGTTTGGAGAAAGGTTTGTCTTATCATCATGCAGATATCTCACAGGATATACGAGAGCTGATAGAAAGAGGCCTTAATAATGGATCAATTCCATTGGTTGTATGTACCTCTACGTTGGCAGAAGGTGTTAATTTACCATTAAAGACCATAGTACTGGGTAATGTCAACAATCCTTTATTCCCGCAGAACTATCTGGATACGGCACGTCTGAAAAACATACTTGGAAGAGTAGGCCGCGCAGGAAGAGAAAGATACGGAATGGTGATTTTTCCTGATAATGGTAAGGATCAGCCATTTTCGCTTATACAAGATGCCCTTCGGGATGTGGGAATTCCAAAAGTAAAAGGCACTTTGTTCCGACTGGTGGATTTTCTGGAAAAGAAGCACAAACTGACTGACTTGAACAGTCTTTTGGGTGATAATGATCTGGTCGCAGCTATAGACTTGATGATAACCAAGAGTACAAATGACGAGAACCTGGATAACCTATCGATAGATGAACTCATAAAAGACTCGTTGGCATATAAACTAGGAGGCAGAGGCCAGAGGACAATGTTGAAACATTTGTTCGAGGCTCGCTACAGTCATCTGAAGGAACAACTTGATGCAAATGAATATGCTCTGCTTAAGGCCACTGGCTTCTCAGTGCGGGAACTCAATGTTGCCCATCAGATGATCAGTGATTCGGATGCGGAGTATTTAAGTAAGGCAACATTTGAGAATTGGGAAGATATACTAGGTTTTCTTATTCATAAGGTGTACCAATTGCCAACGGTTAGGGACAGTATTGATGATGATTCTCATAACTATGTAAGGGACATTATCGGTAATGTAGATATGATGAACAGAATCTGCATGTTGTGGATGAAAGGCATGACATATCAGGATATGATATTAAACGCTGCTGATATACGGATTCCCGTCGATCAGATTATTGTGTCTGTCATCTTTGTGCAAAACAGTATTTGCCCCAAGGTGAGGTCACTTGCGTATTACTTAAGCGGTAAATATCAAGTTGATAATGAAGTTTTGACTGCTTTTCATGAAATGCTTAGTGCAGGCGTTTATACTCCGACCCAGTTATGGTTGTATCGTCAAGGATTAAGAAACAGAATCAGTATACATGCATTTGAAAAATTCATGTATGATCAAGGGTTGCATGAATTAAATGTTGAAGGTTTGAAGGGATTTTTAAATAATTATCAGAATGTACTCTTTGAGTATATGGAAGAGATTGGGCTTCCATATCTGGCAGTTGAGAAGATTATAGAGTGGGGGAAGAGGGAGTAGTATAATTACTATGAAAATCGAAATAGAATTTTGAAAAAATACAGAATTTGAAAATATTTAAAATAAAATGTGTAACTTTGTGGTCAAAAATAGGATTATGCTACAGAGAAAGAATAAATATAAGATGAAGAAACTAAGCGAGGTAGGAACATTGGTTTCTGCGGCAAGATACTCTGTGCTGGAATCATTACCAGAGAACAGAGGAAAGCAATATGTTGCTTTCCAGAGGAGACATATACCCCGACATTCTTTCTACTCTGTGTTAAAACATAGAGATATAGTTCGTGATGCATATTTCTTTTCGCCCAAGGATAACTTCGATATCTACTATATACTTTTTATTCTTAACTCGTATATTGGGCAGACCATGGTGAATGGCGGCCCTGAGTCAAAAAGGAATACAGTGACGCTTACAACACTGAGTCAGGTGCCGGTAGCAGATATTGATTTAGCACGACAGAAGGCGTGTGGGTATATGGAGCAAATGATAGAGGCACTTGTCAATACCAAGGATAGGGATCGATATATAGACTATAGGATACAGACATTCGGGGAACTTCGAGATGCCATTATTACAGAGTTGATAGCAGATGATATCATCTCGTTTGACGGGATAGACTTGATGGACTCTTGGTGCAGTATGTTTGACAGATATTGTAATGAAGACTTGATGACGTCGACAGAGGAAACGGCAAAAGTAATATTTGATGAACTGATGCTTCCGAGTAATCAAGTTATGAATAATCTTAAGAAATTCAGAATTTCTGTACGGAAGTTTGCAGCCTTGAAGCTGATTAAGTAACAATAAGAATATGAATTGGAAGATTGACAAAATTGCCTTGACTAACTTTAAGTTCTTTAAGGATGAGTTCAGTTTGCTAATAGGCGGTAAGCACGTGTTGCTCTATGGAGAAAATGGAAGTGGAAAAAGTTCCATATATTGGGGACTATACACGCTGCTGCAGGGAAGGCTGAAAAACCATGCTGAACTGGAGAAGTATTTTGATTCTGGCCACGATGAGAATCTGAAGAACCGCTATTGTCGACCAGAGGAAGAATCCTTGATAGATGTTTTGTTTAAGGACTTTGATAATCCTGCTGATACAAAATCATATAAGTTGGGCAGTACGGAAGATAATCTTCACAACGCAGGTGATACGTTTCTCGCCTATACGGCAGCATCGTGCGACTTCTTCAATTATAAGTTTGTTTCATCGTTATCAGACTTCCGTAACAGCCAGAAGGTGGAACTCTTCGACTTGTTTGAACGTGAAGTATTCTCAGTTATAGAGTTTCGAACTGCTTATACAGATATACACGGAAACCAGCCTGCCACTGGAGGAACAACTGCCATGGAATGGTGGAAATACATGAATGAGGCTATTGCAGATTTACCAGTTCGATTGAGTAAACCATCACAAATTAACAAAGGTACGGAAGCATATAGAAAGTACAAGGATTTGCTGGATGACTTTTGTAAAGAGCTGGACTACTATCTGACAGGCGTGGAAGGTGCCGCCAATACGATACTTCATGACAAGTTGGGAATGCCTAATGTTGATATCGTGCTGACATCGCCCGACGAAATAGAGTTTAATAATCTGATCAGTGGTGATACCTACGATGGGAAGCTGCATAAGCCCTCCATATATCTTACAGCAAAAGTTACAGATGCAAATCTGCCAGTAGGTGAGACTACGATAGAACACTTGAAGACCTATTTCAATGAGGCGAAACTGACGAGCATCTGTTTATCGATTCGAATGGCAATAGCGGAGAAGAAACTTAATGGCGCGAATGACCTGGTATCTTTTCTATGTGTAGATGACTTGCTGATAAGCCTAGACATGAGTAAGCGTATGCCAGTGATAACCCTGTTGATGGAGGAGGCCGAACACTTCCAACTACTGGTGTTTACCCATGACCGTTCGTTCTTTAACATCATGCGGAACACCATCATCAAAACAGGGAAAGAGGGCGCATGGAGCATGTTTGAAATGTACGAGATGGATAAGGATATGTCGGAAAAGAACTATCCGGAGCCTTATTTAAGGAAAAGTGGTTCTTATTTAGACAGAGCGATATATCAAATTACGATTGGCGACTATCCTGCTGCTGCAAACTATCTCAGGAAATATGCAGAACAGCTTATCAAAGCGATGCTGCCAGAGAACATGCATGAACAATACACAACAGGCGAAGAGAACAGAGGAAAACTGCTGTCAGCGCTATATGGAACACTGAAGAATGAATTTTGTGATGCATACGATTTTCCGATCGGTCTGATACCTGACTTGGATTTTTACAGAGAAAGGCTGATGAATCCTTTGTCGCACGATGACGGACATACACCGATATTCAAGCAAGAACTGCTGGACTGTATTGAGGAATTAGAGAAATTCCAGCCTCTGATAGGATATAAGAAGATAGTGTTGGGGAAAGACCAGTTGACAACACAGAGATATAAGATAGAGATGACGAATGCAGTTAACGGTATTACAATGTGGGCAGAATTTGATCTTCGTGAACAGTGGGATATGTTTGACTTACCTGCGGCTGACGGAGGAAGGAAATATAAGAACTGTGAGATAAAGGTGACATTATCTGGTGACCCGGCAATTGTGTCAGTTGGGAAGATTATGACTGTTAAGAAACTCAGGTCAGAGGTATATAAGGCTGTGCGGCTGAATGATGCAACAAGCCCTGGACTTGGAGATTGTGTAAGAGAAATGAATGGAGCGAGGAGATTGCTGTCCGGGATAGTGTAGGAACTAAATAGTATGCAAGGGTTGGTATTATGAGTACTAAAGGGAAACCAATATCAGAAGAGGTGTTTATCAAAACTCACCGTGCGCACTCTAACTGTAGAGCGCAAAAACTTGTTGACTTTTGGTAGTCATGCGGGGGCGGAAATATCAGTTATATACCACACGTTTATCCAGACATGTAAGATGTGTGGTGTGTCAACGCTGGAATATTTAAAGGAATTCTTCAAGGCAATTATGCAGGGAATAACTGATTACGAGAATATGTTACCGATGACCATCGGTATTAAAAAATAATAAAGTTTAATTTAATCTAGACGCTTCAGGTGGCCAAAGCTGCCCAAAAAGGCTGTTTTTAAGCCTGGACGTCAAAATTGACAGTTTACCTGCCGTCGTGACTTTACCTATGTCGATGACATCGTAGAGGGCGTATATCGTGTGATGCAGAAGGCTCCCGAGCGTAAAAAGGGTGAAGACGGCCTGCCCATCCCTCCATATGCCGTTTATAACATCGGAGGCGGTCAGCCAGAAAACCTGCTTGATTTCGTGAATATCCTGCAAGAGGAACTGGTACGTGCCGGTGTCCTTCCTGCAGACTTCGACTTCGAGGCCCACAAGCAACTCGTCCCCATGCAACCAGGTGATGTACCAACCACCTATGCCGATGCCACAGCCCTTGAACGGGATTTTGGGTTTACACCAAAGATACCGCTGCGAGAGGGATTGCGCAAGTTTGCGGAGTGGTACAAGTGCTACTATCGTAGCGATGTCTGAAGTAGGATGTCTGATGTAAGAGATTGTCGGTAAGTCGGTCATGGAACTGTTGGTTTGAGAGCAACTTCTAATATGAACGAATTATGATTGAAAAACCTGCCAAAGATATTGTTAGGGAAATAGTTGAAAGTAATCCATTCTGGGAGCACTTTATCTGTATCAAAGGTGAGATTAAAGAATATTCTCAGGGGCTTTATATTGAGATGAGTGGTCATAACACAATTCCCGTGGATGCTGGTAAAGCTGTCATAAGACCCGATGGTGTTAGAAAATATTATGGATTTCTTAACTTCCGAGATCAAGAAGGATTTGGCGAACATAAATCTGCCCGTATAGACAATGTCCATTTTGATATGGGAAGCCTTGACTTTATTTTTCGAATAGTTGAGGAAGAGAAGTTGGAGGAATATTCTGTTAAGACGAGAGTCAAGCACAAAATGGATGTTTTTGAACATCTACAGCGAATCTGGAGTAAAGGAGAGAAAGTAAATGTTGGAGTTATCTGCTCAAAGGAAAGTTGTGCATTGGCTGATGTGCTGTGTGGTCTGAAATTGAATGATTTTCTGGATTCCCATAGCTTTTATAGTATTAATCAAATCGAAACTTCTCTTACAAAGAAACGTTCATTAATGGCTGGCTTAAGAAAGGCCGAACGAGGTGACTATGATGTTGTCATCATATCAAGGGGAGGTGCCAGCAAAGAGGAAGGATATGGTATCTTGGATGATGATGATGTGAAAACTTTTGTTGCAAATATGACAAAGCTCACGATTTGTGCCATAGGTCATGTAAAAGATTCACGTTCTGACAATTCATTTTATGAGGTATATGACTTTGATGCCAAGACACCAAGTCTCGCAGGAGTAAGATTACGCGAATGGTTGTTGGCATTTAAAACGATTCCTGAGAATCTGAAAGGAGAGAAAATTTGAGGGCAATCTCCAATAGGGATATGACCGCTTGTTGATTTCCCCCGTCCCCTCTTAGCCAAGAGGGGCTCCACCTCTCCCTGTATTCCCTCTCCTCAGGCGAGGGAAAAATTGAGAATTTCGAGAATCCCTCATTCTCAAAGTTCTGGTATCGCTCGCGAAGCCTGTGCCCTAAAGGGCGAGCGATGAGTTTTTTATGAGATGGAAATCAACTTGGAAGTGTTCAACCTCGAAACCGATTTCTTCGGTGACCTGCATTGCAGTTCCCGCTTCACAGACATGCTCTGTGATGCCCAAGCCCAATACGGGGATTATTCAGAGTTGGATATGTGCCCCATGTGGGGGATGTGGGTGAAGGAAGGGGGAGAATGAGTTAAAGGCCCTACGGAAAACCGGAGGGGACAAGACAATAGATAGAAATGTTTGACTAAATACAATGTATATGGGTAAGATTAGTGATTTGGAATGGGCAAGACAATGCTTTTATAATCCCAAACTAAAGCAAGGGACAGGGGCTGTCTATGCCTATAATCATCTGTCGTATAGAGATCAAAAGAAATTGAAGAAGGCTATCCCTTTGCCATTTCATAAATATCTCTATATTGAAAATGCATTGCCTGAGACTTTCCATTCATTCCTTACTAAAGTAAGCTTTGTTCCGGAGAAAGAACTAATAGGACTTGGATGTTTGGTTCAGCAACTTATACCATATAGAAAAGAAATAAATAGCTATGTTCAGTTAAAGGAACAGTATGAAGCGGCCTTCCTCCTTGGAGAATATGATAAGTGCAAGGGACTATTGGATGAAATAGATAATATATGTCTTTCTATATGGAGTTTGGAGAACAGATTTTTGTTGAAAAATTGCTACAAAGGGACGGAGGATGCTCTGGCATATAAAGATGAGATTGCAGATAAATCTTCGCCTCTGGCCACAATCTTAATGACACTACTATGGTCGAAAATAGAAGCAAAATATTCTTTAGCGCCATTGGAACAGAAGTTGAATCTCACATTGCGCTCTTTTGGATTCTCGGATCAGGCATCTGCATTTTATAAATATAAAACTCTAAAAGAAAAGGGAAAGTATAAATTTCTGGACTGTATCATTTTTGCATTGATGACCTCTGTCATCGATATGTATGAGTTCGTATTAGATATGATTATTGCTATGAGTGATGAATTCACAGGCGATGATTTTTGTCAAATAAGAACTATGCTAGCAGACTTAGGAAAGCAGATTGAAGATAGAAGGCTTAATAAACTTAATGCTTTCTGGAACTTCTCACCCAAGAGTAAGGATCCGAAAACACATATCGAATTACTAGAGTTGTATAAAAGCGGGAATTACAAAAAGGTAAAAGAGCTAGCACCTTCATATCTTTCTCAATTTCCAGATGATTTTGATATCGTAGATGTATATGTGAAATCATGTATATTCCTTGGGAACAAGGATATAAACACGACTTTCTATCCTCAAAAATCATACGCAGAACAAATAACGAGGCATTTATTCCATTATTTAAAGAAAGATGTCTTGGCCCAAATGTCTTTTTCCCGTTTAGAAGTCATTGCCAACCAAATGACTTCCTTACGCATCGGAAACTGTTTGTATGAAAAGTTGAAGACTTATGAGGATTCGTATTCTGTTCTTAGAAAATATGAATTGTATGATTCATTTACAGAAATATCGGGCATGGATACAATAGGAGACGATTGTTATCAAATGATATCTGGTGATATCCCTGTATTTCTTAAACAGAAAGCAGTTGTTCTGACTTTTGAGAAGTTGGAGAAAGAACGAAAGGATTCTGATTTAATATGCCTATATAATCAGGCATTTTTTGTGAATCCCATGATAATAAGCAAAATTAATGCGAAAGCATTGCTGGAACGTCACGATAAGGTTTTGAATATCCTGTCATTAGATCCTCTAGAGACTTGTGTCTTCTATGCGGTTGTCGGTGCGCCCAAACACATGATATACCATTTCTTTAAAAAGTATATTAAGGCACAAAAGACACAAATACCGTCAGAATTGGTCTTGGAAAATGCTCATAATTTTACACCGTTGCTGGAAACCTTCTTCTATATGGTATGTACGCAAGATATATTGAAACTATATATAAGAAAGTTCCCGACCTCAGATAGCGTATTGGAAGAACGTCTGAAATTACTGACCAATTTGAGCAAGATTCAAGGGAAAAACAGATATTTGGCAGAGATAACAAGAATAAAAAGAAAGCAACTGACAAATAAGCGTGTACAGGATCTGGACCAGAGAATGATCTTTGTGGATGAGAATGCTATCAAAGATAAAGAATTAGCCGAGGTAGAGAAGCAGTTTCATGTTTATACAGAAACCGAAAGCACTTTGGAAACAAAGCAGTATATGATAGAAGCAGAAGGTATTTCTGTAGATAAAATTAATCAGGGCGAAATGAAGGTAAAGACTGAGAAAGTTATATATAAGAATTTGCTGTTTCGCCAGATGTTCCTTGATGTTAGAAGATTGTTTCTGACCAGTTATAATAACGGATTAGACTTTTATCTTAGCACAAGAATACGACACGGCACTCTCCTAACACAACTGCGAAGCGCATTTGAGGAGAATAACCTTGTGACCAATAAGCAAGATGGTGCGTACAAGGAAAATAGTATAATTGCAGATAGGGTACTTGGTCTTTCGGGCGAGCAAAGAGCTAAAGTTGTTGAGAGATTAAAGGTCTTTTCTAAGGAAATAGATGATTATATTCTGCATATCAAAGATGATATAGTACAGGTACAAGCATTGGACCTGCCAGTACAATATCCTCAAGCGATATTTAATTATGATGTTGTAATCACTGAAAATGATATTGCCCTTCTCTATTTGGACAAGATGAGCCAAATAGATGATTACGTTGAGTTTATAGAGGTGATTTTCTCATATTTGTGGGAAAAGACAGAATTCCTATTAGAAGCCATGCGTGAATTCCTTGACAACGTTAAATTAAGTATGGCTGGAAAGATAATTACCTTAGAAAATGATATTATAGGGATTGTTGGTGAAAACAATAGATTGGACGGATTTGTTGAGAAGTCAAAGAATGCAAGAGATGGCATGATGCAAAGCGTAGAAAACGTAAAGAAGTGGTTCTATAGAGGAAAATGTGACGATGATGACTTTCAAATAAGAGATGTGGTGGATGCATGTAAAGAAAGTGTTTCGATTCACAGAAATACGACATTTGCTCCAACAGTAAATGATGATTCTGAAACTTGGATTAAAGGAGAGTATTTCCGAAAGATAAGTGACTTGTACCTGATTTTCTTTAATAACATTCTTGACTATCAGAATGAGGCTAAAATGGATGCAAATTGTGTCGTTGATATATGTGAGGATGAGAATCTGATAGAAGTTACTATCAGTAATAGCCTTGCGGAATCGGATGTAGATAAGAGAAAGCAATATATCGAAGATATGAAACCAAAGCTAGGGAATCCAAAGTTTTATCGATATGCGAGCAAAGAGAAGGGTTCTGGTCATTTCAAGGCTTACAATATGATTCACAGTATGTTGCCTTACGATCAGAGTGCATTCTTGCTGGATGTTCAAGATGACAAATTCATTGTTAAATTCAAGATAGATACTACTTACATAAAGGCAGATGAAAATCCTAATAGTTGAAGATGAAGATTTAAAAATGAAGGATATCCAGCGGTTTGTCGCCGAGCTATATCCTATGGCTGTTATTGATACATCAACATCGTATGCCGATGCGGTAAAAAGGTGTTATTCAGTCCTATATGATTTTTTGATATTGGATATGAATATTCCTCAGTACGGACGGGGTGATCATGATAAGACTATAAATAGCAATGGGGGCGAAATGATAGTCAGAGAACTGTATAGTGAGGATATCTTTATTAAATTTGCATTTGTCTCACAATATGAAACTGTAGGCGAGGAGTCTATAGCAAGCTTTGACCAGCGCATGGTTACATATAGCCCTCAAACATATTGTGGTTTTGTCTTCTTTGAAGCCAATGATGATGCGTGGAAACAAAAATTGTCTAACATATTACATAATAATTTGATATGCTGAATTTATTGATTGTTGATGATGATAAGAGTAAAATCCAGAAGATTATTGATGTAGTCAATGAGCTGGGTGTAGAAACTCATATTGAAACAGCTGCTGATGTGAAAACCACTGAGGATAAGCTGTTTGAAACACAGTTTGATATTTTGATACTTGACCTCTATATTCCAACAGAATACGGGAAAAAAGACGAGAAACCTGAGAATGCCCGTGACCTATTGAATTTTATTAGGGTTGAGGATGAGATTTTTAAGCCCTATTTCATCATTGGTAATACTTGCCGTGAGGATACGGAAGAGTTTAAGGAGTATTTCAGTAATCATCTCTATTATCTGCTAAAATATGATATGATGGACGATGGTTGGAAAGATACTTTAAAGTCAAAGGTTTTATATTTCAGCCAGTTAAAGAAGAAGATACAATCGGACTCACGTTATGACTATGACGTGGCTTTTGTGATTGCGCTTAAAACTCCTGAGTTCTCTGAGTTGACAAAGATTAATGGCTATCAATGGACAAAGCACGAAGAGATTGAAAACGACCAGACTTCAGTTTATTACACGACGAAGATAAAAAACAAAAACGGCAAAGAATTGAGAATCGTTGCTGCCTATGCAGATCAAATGGGTATGTGTGCTTCTGCTATGTTAGCAACAAAGATGATATATACCTTTCATCCCAAATATATTATGATGACCGGCATATGTGCGGCCATAGACAAGAAGTTTCATTTAGGGGACATAATAGTGGTAGACCAATCATGGAATGGTGGTAGTGGTAAACTGCTTGATACCAAGGAGGGAGAAACGTTGTTCTTACCAGACTATCACCATGAAGTGCTTGACGCAAAATTGAAAACAAAGGTCACCGAATATTGTAATGACCGTGCATTTCTGGATGAATTGTCTAGAGGTTTCGGTTTCGAAGAAGGAACACCGCCATCTAAACTCAATCTCCATTGTGTAGATGTTACTTCAGTTTCAGCAGTTACGCAGTCAACAAAAGTGATAGAAACACTGACGGGACTGGCTCGGAAATTAGGCGGATTGGAGATGGAAGCATATGGTGTGTATTATGCTGCAAGACATACTTTGGAACCAGCACCGGTACCCATTGTTATAAAAGCTGCCGCGGACTATGCAGATGAGCATAAAGGTGATAACTTCCAACAGTATTGTGCATTTATCAGTGCTAAGTTCGCGTTTCATCTGATAGTACATGATTTGAAGTTTTGAGATGTTAGAAACGATTGGTTGTCCAACGGGAAAAACGGCGGGGCAGGTAGAACCATTGTATAATGAATTTATGGAGATAAAGGGATAAAGATTGTTGAAGAGGTATGGCTGATGAGGCTGTGCCTCTTTGTGTTTTAAGAAGAAGCTTGTGGAGTAGGTGAGGGGGACAAGTAAAGAATATTTTGATATGTCGGGTTGCCTACGTCGGGCGAAATTCAGTCAGTAGCATCGGACATAATCAGTCACTCACGAGTCTGCTAAACTCAATTATGACCATATGCAGGTTCGATGGTTTGTCAGGAGGCTATCCGGTTGTTTCAGCGTAGGCCTGAAGTGAAGCCAATCAAGGAATTCTGGTATATGGAGGTGCCTAGTTGCACGGTTTGGGCACTGAATTCGGCTATGAACAGATTCCAACCTAATACATGGGTTGAGGTAAGGAAAGAAGGAGTTGACGCTAAGGTGAAGGCTCTCTCAATGTATCGTGGCGTAATGAGACTTTATCCGCATCCAAGATCGGCTGAAGCTATCGAAGGCCTCGCAGCCTATCGTGGCGGCCAGGCTGGATGTAACTACGCAGAGGCTTTTGAGGTGGTGATGAGGAGGATATAGCGCTGCGGGAGTACATTTCATTCCGATACAATCAAATAATAAATGCTTCAAAAGGCATCGATTGGTAATATCACCGGTTGGTGCCTTTGGCGTTTTTTTATGGCTGAAAATTTGGAATATTAAGATATTTTGTTTATTTTTGCCGGTGGTAATTACAAATCATGTGATGCGTTGGAGATCAATCGTCGATGAAATGTATAGCCAGAAATAGGATTCCATGGTTTACCCTATTTACAAGAATGGGGTGACCCTGAGGAGTGGGGAGCGAGATGATGGGAAGTATGAGGTGGTATAATTAAAGAAAAATATATAAAGAACAAAGATAAAGATTCATTAAAAGATGACAAATAAGGAAAAATGGGAGATCCTTTTTGAGGATAAGAGGTTTCGGGAGAAGTCTACGACAACACCATCAGACGGCAGAACGCCATTTGAGAGTGATTATGGGAGATTGATTTCAAGTGCTCCTATAAGGAGATTACAGGACAAAACGCAGGTGTTCCCTCTAGAATCCAACGACTATATTAGAACGCGACTAACGCATTCGTTGGAGGTGTCGTATATCGGTGGGTCAATCGGACAAAGTGTAGAAAAGTGGCTGATTGATAAGAAAGATATGGATGAAAAACAAAGAGGATATCTGAGTTCATTGCTTAGAACTGCAGGTTTGGTTCATGACCTTGGTAATCCGCCCTTCGGTCATTTTGGAGAGGAAGCTATCAAAGATTTCTTTCGCCATTATCTGGATAAGAATAAACATGGTCTTAATGAAATTGAAGTGGCTGATTTAGAAAATTTTGATGGAAATGTACAGACATTTAGAATATTGACCAGACTGTATTTCTTCGGTGATGAGTTCAGCTATAATCTAACATATACAACGCTGAGTTCTGTGGTAAAATATCCATCAAACTCCGTAGAGGGCAATAAGTCTCCCTATACAGAGATTGCCAAAAAGAAGTTCGGATACTTTGTGACTGAGACAGAAAAATATAAAGCGATCAATGATTTTCTTCAGCTACATCACAGAAGATGTCCAGTGGTTTATCTGATGGAAGCGGCAGATGATATTGCCTATTCCGCAGCAGACATTGAGGACGGCATTAAACTTGGAATTATCACTGTGGATGACATTTATAATGTGTTTGAGAAGAATCTGACCGTTAACAAGGATGCAGTGATGAGCTTTCTTAACTCGCTGAAGGAACAGTTTAAGAATGAGCCCAAGAATAAAGAGTCAATTATGGTCCAGAAATTCAGAATTATGACGCAGCAACTGATGATAGAGGCCGTACTCGATACATTCAAGGATAAGTATGACTTGATTATGAATGGAGAATTAGAGGATGAGATCATTACAGTTTCTGCAGCAAAGGATATTAGACAGGCCTATAAGAAACTAACAGGGATGATATTCAATAGCAAGTCAATCCTAAAGAAAGAGTTGGCAGGATGGGAAGCGATTAAAGGTCTTCTTGAGATATTTGTATCGGCAGCGGAAAGTCCGAAATTTAAGTCGTCAGGAAATTGCTTGGAGTCTCGCTTGTATAATATTATATCGTTGAACTATAGGACTATTTATGAACGTTATCCTGCTTATGAGAATAATATGTATAATAGACTTAGACTGATAGTAGATTTCATTTCTGGAATGACAGACCGTCATGCTATCACTCTATATCAGGAACTTAAGGGAATCAAACTTTGAGATGAGAGATGTAAACCAGATCATCCATGAGGATTTGCAGGCAAAGTTCAGAACATTGCTCCATGAGGAAACGAACTTAAAAAGTGTATTGCTTCAGATTCTCGTGGAGGGTACTGCATATCTGATAGGGGGGTATGTAAGGGATATGTTTGAAAAAAAAGAAAGTAGAGATTTGGATATCGTAGTAGATATACCGCATGAAAGGCTTAGGAGTATTGTGGACGCAGAGAACTGCAAGAAGCAATTTAACCGAATGGGTGGGGCAAAACTCTTGCTTAAGAATATCAATGTGGATATCTGGAGTTTTGACAACAACTGGGCTTTCAAAAATGAACTGGTGAAACTAAATGAAAAAGAGAAATTAAACAGTCTGGCAAAAGGCTGCTTCTACAACTATGATGCTTTAGTAGTCAATGTAAGTGATTTTTCTTACAATATACGTTATTACGAGAATTTTACTGAGAAAAAAGAGTTAGATATCCTTCAGAAAAGAGCTATTTATAAAAATCTGAATCCTACATTGGAAGCAAATATCTTAAGAGCTGTTTATTTGAAAAAGAAGTACGGGGTAAGTTACACAGAACACCTAAAATATTATATTTATTTGAAAATGCAATCATTGAGAGATGTATATGGTGACTCTGTAGAGAGAATAATGGCTGTGAAGGAATTTTATCCCAAATACGGTATGATAGACCGAGAGGATATTGTTAATGCGTTTGAGGAGTTGAAAAGGGACATGCCTCAAACGTTATTTGACTAAAGAAATAGAGGTGGAAACTTTGCAGGAGTGGGGGTTACTGCGATAATATGCACCATACGGGACGAAGTATTTTTGGTATAAGAATCGAAAGAAGGAATGAATAACGACTATAGCCTGTCACAGATAATGGGGTGGCTTAACAATTTTTATCGTGATAAGAACGTAGATGCATTACGTGAACTTTATTCAGAAGGATCTTTCCCTGAAATATTGTCAGTAGGCAGGAAAGAGCTATGCCATAGTTCGTTCCTCGGTTGGTTGTTTGATATAAATGCATCACACAGACTCAAGGAGTATCCGTTTCTTCAATTGCTAAAACTATTGATTAAAAGAGGTAGCCAACAGGGGGTGAGTAATGTATTGACGGATAACGTTTCATATGTGTTTAATGAAAGTGTAGAATTCTTTGCTATGGATGTGAAAAGAGAAATTGCATCCAAAGGAGGTAGAACGGACTTGGAAATATGTTGTGATGCGAAATTTGGCAACACGACGAAGAAATTATTAGTTGTTATAGAGAATAAGGTGTACGCAAAAGAACATGACGATCAGACAGTGAACTATTACAATGAATATTCTCGGAGTGGTTGTGATGATATGGTGTTTGTGTTTCTTACTCCGAGATCGTCGGATGATCTGAATTATTTAAATGCTCCTTCATGTAAGTGTAAGCAATTTGTAGAGATAAATTATCAAGACTTACTAGATGAAGTATTGGAACCATCATTGAGGAAGGCTTCCACAGATAGAGGGAAGTTTGTCATTAAGGAATATATAAGATGTTTGGGGATGCCCATTTCAGATGTTGATACGAAGAAAAGAAGAAATAAAACTATTATGGCTACAAGTAAAGAGGTAAGTGAGATGCTTTCTGAGTTTTGGAGTAAAAATGAAAGCTTGATTAATGCAGCAATGGCAACAATAGCTGAAGATTTAAACCAGGAACCAGAACTAAGAGATAAAGTGAAAGATCTTCTTAAGGTACAATCGAAAGTTGGTAAGGACAAAACTCATTATAATTTCAATGGCAGTGAGTATAAAGGAAAGAATGCTATTCTTACTGGAGTTTTGATCTTTTTGGTTTCTAAAAACATGTCACCAGTCAGGATTAACGCAGATTGGGAAAAATTCTTAAAAAAGCAAAAAGGTAAACTTCAAGATGTAATAGGAACGAAAGGCTATGAATGGACTATTAGTTGTCACCTGAATGAATTTACTGATAAAGAAATTGGCAAAGAACTAACAACTCTGAAAAATAAGGGGGCCAAGTTGCTATTATCCTATGATGAATATCAAGAGTTATTAAAAGATAATCCAGAAAAGAAGAACGTTTATCAACATGATTATTCTAAGATTAAGGTAAATGATAACCAATTCTCCTATTATAACCAATGGGGATGGAAGAATATTGATTATTTTCTGAAGTTTTACAGAGTATGCTTTAAGGATAAGAATTATCCGGAGATTAAGTTGATGTGAGAATTAAGGACGATACTACATAAGCAATGATAAAATAATAAGATAGATGACAACACTTGAAGCATTAGCTAAGGAGATAAAGGAAACAAATTCTCCCAAAATGATAACGCCAAGAACATTGGTGGCTGCTGTAGGTTATGAAAAACGTTCACCTGGCGCATGTGCCTTAATAGACAGATTCCTTAAAGATAATGATCTGGAGGTTGAACCGCACTATCTTGATGTTTGGCCAGATAATTATATTGAGTTACGACCTAAGCCGAAAGCAAAGAAAAGACGCAGAGAAGACCCGGTAAAGCGTATTGGACTATTGAAAGCAGCGAATACCAAGCCTGCAACTATTGATAATAGTGATAGCTTGGATAAGGCCGTTACGCTTATGATGATGAACAACTATTCTCAGTTGCCCGTCATGAATGGTATTCGAAAAGTAATTGGCTATATATCCTGGGAGTCGATTGGCGAGGCAAGGTCGAAAGGTATTGATAGCAATGTAGTTAAGGATTATAAGAGGGAGGGAATTAAGGTCTTTAAACGAGATACACCTCTTATGATGGCTATAAGGGAGATATATAAGAATGACTTTATCGTAGTTGTGGAGAATGATGGTTTGCCATGTGGGATTGTAACAACAGCTGATGTATCATCACAGTTCCTTACCTGGACAGAACCATTTGTGATGTTGGAGCAGATAGAGAATCAAATACGTCATTTACTTGATGAGAAGATTTTTCTGGAAGACTTGAAGAGTGTCTGCCAGGAAGAAGGACGTGAGGTTAATACTATTGATGACTTGACGTTTGGAGAATACCAGCGTCTGTTTGAAAATCCAAAGCATTGGGAACAAATTGGCTTGAAATCAGTTGATAGGGCACTGTTCGTTCAGATGTTTGATGATGTCAGAAATATACGGAATGACGTGATGCATTTTGATCCGGAAGGAATTGATGAGATTTCACGTGAGAAACTGAAGTCAATGGCAAACTTCTTGAATAAGTTGGCGGATTTTAAGTAGATTAACTCGGAAATCATTAGTGTCCCATTTTAACGGGACACTAATGAAATAGAAACTTTATTTCTGCAAAAAAAATCCAGCCGCAAAGATGAAAAAAGTCTTATACGGCTGAATAATTTTCGCTGTCTTTCAATTATTCTAGGAGGTCACTCTTGGTAGAAATAGTCTCTCAACATACTCTTTCTGCTTTTCAAAGGGCATCTTAATACCTCCATTTTCCATGATAGCAGGATATTCCTTTGATTTCTTGGCAAAAGTTGCTCTAAAGGGTATGCCATTTAATTCTGCTTCTAAGCGCATGGCACTATTGCCCATTTCTGTCCAATGAAGGTTCTTGACGGTAATGCCCTTTCCTTCGATGATGTAGTCGAAGTAGAGTGGTTTATAGCCATTGAGCATTGAGAGGATCCTTGGCGACATTTCAGCAAAGTGAGCTTCGATTTTATCAATCCAATAACTATCTACTCCAACCTCCTGGGCTACACTGCGGAATTGTGCTACGCACTCTGCCGTACTTTGGATAATCTCATTCGGATTGGAAATGCTAAACTTCCGTCCAAACTCAACCAAGTCTTCGTATCCGATGTCAACAGTCTTTCCTCCGATTCTAAGATAGTGGGCTGGATCGAACTTGTTTCCAGGAT
>Ga0247610_10000625_pt1 | contig 48376 bp, 39 predicted proteins | sample 174DNAGHGhighgp2_FD_193483 | JGI IMG/M metagenome (GOLD analysis project Ga0247610, IMG submission 193483) | Sheep rumen microbial communities from Palmerston North, Manawatu-Wanganui, New Zealand - 1742 DNA GHGhigh gp2 | ecosystem: Host-associated > Mammals > Digestive system > Stomach > Rumen...
TGAGTGTATTTTTGAAATTTTTGTCCTTTTTTAGCCATAAAAAATACATCTCCTTTCGGAAATGTATTTTAACATAATTTTATTGAACTGTTTTTTTATTTGCGTCTACTCTAAAGGGTGCAGTTCACACTAATTGATGTTTTTATATTAAAACTTACTATATATTTATAATCTTTCTTTTCTTTAATATTATGTAAGCTATTGAACTTAATCCTAACACTCCAATCAAAGCTCCGCCAACTTCAAATAAACCTGTCTTTGGATTGCTTGGATCAACTGGTTTAGACTTGCTATAGCATGTCCCATCAGGACTAACTTGATCATAATTAACTATATGTGCACTTGATGTCTTTCCTTCAGGACATTTTATACAAGCATTTGCATAAACTTCATCTTTATATGTTCCAGTTGGACATTCTATTTTACAATATTCCTCTAGTATAGTTCCAGGTTCCCCATCAATGTGATTTGCTGGACATAAAAACTCACCTTGATCTTCATAACTTGGAATGTATTCTCCTCCTGGGCAATAATAACCTATTGGACATATTTCACAATCTTCAGCTGTTGTCCCTTCTGATTTTAAATATGTCCCTGGCTCACAAATTACAGTTTTTACTTTACATCCAGTATGTGTTGGATTTGCCACTAAGCCCTCTTCACAAGCAAAGCATGCTGCTTGTCCTTCCTCACTTGTATATGTATCTCCTGTACATGGTGAACATGATGTTGCTCCTGCTTCTGCATATGTTCCTGCTGGACATGCACTCCATTTTGCATATAGAGTTACTGTTGCGCCAGGTGTTGTTGTTAAATCTACAACTGATTGCCCATTTGTGTAGTTTGTTCCGCTGCCGTCCGGCTTTGAATTCCATCCATTAAATACATAGCCTTCTAAACTATATCCGTTTAGATTTAAATTTTTTTCTACCCCAACCTCATGAATGGAATTTGGAGTTGTTCCAATTGCATTTGTGTTATTCTTATCATATATTACTGTATATGTATCATTTACTGTTCTTCTGCAAGTTATTGTTCCACCATACGTAGTTCCTGTTTGCACTCTTATAGCATCATATTCTTCTTCACACTTCCCTGAACTATAATTTGGTGTGCCACTTGAGCATGTATAATTTGTTGAACTACTAACATAACCATCCGGACATGATAGAGCCTCATAAATATAGCAGTTCCCATCATTGCCAACACAACCACCACTTGAGCATGTATAAGCAGTACTAGCACCACTACATTTAACTCCATCACTGCATGAGCCCCTCATATATGAACTTGAAGTTGTTGATGTTGCTAAAGAACTACAAGCGTCAACACAAGAACTATATGAGCCACAATCAATGTATTTCGTTTCCGTATTTTGAGATCCTAGTAAATTATGCATTAACGTACACACACATCCACCGCCATGACCAGAAGCATAGCAAGTATGTCGTTCTGTCGCATTTGATAATACTCTAGTACATTTATTATTTCCTGAAGGACCGGAATCACCGCTTGAACAAGTATATGTATATACTGGAGTTGCTGTACAATTATTTTCAACATTAATATATCCTTCGCCTCCACACACCGAGTCTAATGTTCTATCTGCATAATTACTAGAATTACATTGTACAGTTTTTTCTTCGGTTAAACTCATAGTCTTTTTTACTGTTGCATCTTTTGCAAATAAAGTTGCTACTAATATGGCTATACCTGCTAATACAGGTGTTAATAAAAATTTAATTGAATCTTTTTTAATTTTCATATATCTATCCTACTCTTCCCATATATTATAAGTTTACAATTTTATTATATAAAAATCAAGTGTTTTTATAAAAGAAATAATGGTTTAATTATAACCATTATTTCTTTTTGCTATTCTTTGTTTTAACAGCACTTGTTATGTCAACTACCTTTTTTGAATCTGCAATACCTTGAAAAGCATTTAATACTTCTAGTGGAATGCAGAATATTAATGTATTTGATTGATCAGAACTTACATCATTAATAGTAGATAATGTTCTTAAATGTAATGCTCCTGGAATTGCAGCCATCGTTTCAGCAGCTTTTGCCAAATTTTTAGATGCTTCAACTTCTCCTTGGGCTTTTGTAATAACTGCCATTTTTTCTCTTTCAGCTTCAGCTATCTTAGCAATTACTCTCTTCATTTCTTCTGGTAGTGAAATATCTTTAAGTTCAACATTTTCTACTTTAATTCCCCATGGGTCTGTAGCTTTATCAACTATTTTACATATTTCTTCACTAATTTTTTCTCTTTCAGATAGTAATTCATCTAGAGAAACAGAACCAACTGCATTTCTCATTGTAGTTTGTGCAAGTTGTGAAACTGCAAAGTTAAAGTTTTCAACTGCGATTAATGCTTTAGCACCATCAAATATTTTATAGTATAAAACTGCATTAATTCTTACAGATACATTATCTTTTGTAATAGCTTCTTGTTCTGGAACGTCTACTGTTCTAGTACGAATATCAACTTTCTTATATGATTGAAATATTGGTAATACTAAATTCCAACCAGGATTCATTATTCCAGTAAATTTTCCTAGTGTAAATTTAACACCCCTTTCATACTCATTAATTTGCTTAACGCTTCCAAGAATGATAATTATTGCTACTACTAAAAGTGGTAATATTAATTCCATTCTTCTTCACCTCCTTCTAACTTTTTATTTTCTTCTATTTTAACATTACTAATTGAATCAAATCTCTTTGATATTTTATTAGTAGTAATGTTAATATCTTTAATATCATTAGTTACTGTATCAATACTTCTAGATAATTTATCCCATCTTACTCTATATTTATTAAATTCAATTCCTAATTTATTTAACTCTTCATGAATAACAGAAGCATATTTATCTCTTTCTATTCCCATTAATACTGTTTGAATAATAGTAAGTAAACTAATTAATGTTGTGGGAGACGCTATCCAAACGTTTTTCTTTTGAGAATACATTATTATATTAGGATGATATGCATTAATCTCTGCAAATATTGCTTCTGCTGGCAAAAACATAATAGCTTGATTAGATGTCTCTCCAGGTATTATATATTTGCTACTAATTGCATCAATATGTTTCTTAACATCACTTTCAAATTCTTTTTCTCTTTTTGATCTTTCTAATTCACTAATTCCTTTTTCAATCATACTCTTATAATTTTCCAAAGGAAACTTAGAGTCAATTGCAATTGTTCCTAAAGGCTCTGGGCCAAATAATACAGAATCTGCTATATAGCCATTAGATAAAGTATATTGTGTTTTATATATTTTTTCATTATTCTCACCAAATACATTCGCTAAAATATGATATAAATTAACTTCTCCAAATATACCTCTTGTTTTTTTGTCAGTAAGTATACCTTGTAAAGAGACAATATCAGTACTTAAATTGTCTATTTTCTTTTGAGCTTCATCTATTTTAGCAAGACGCTCTAATACATTATTAAATGTTTTATTTGTTTTTTCAAAATTAACATCTAATCTTTCGTTAACTTTATCATTTATTAAAGTTAATTTCTTTTCTATCCTATCATTCAATGATAAAAAATCTTTAGTTAAATCATTTGAAAAATTAAGCTTAAACTCACCTATTTCTTTTACCAAAGATGTTTCAATCTTGCCTAATCTCTCAGTTATATTTGTTTCATCTACTTTTTTCCTTATTAATATTATTAAATTTACAATTAATAAAATTAATATTAAACTAAGTAAAATAATAATTGCATATTTCATAACCATACCTCTTGTAATAAGTTTATCACTTTTTTAATAATAATTAAATAAGTTAAATTTATAATTTTAAACATAAATATAAATTTTGCTTATACATAATTGGAAAATTTATATATTCAAATTATAAAAAACATACTACATTTATTTTAATAAATTTGAATTTTCACTCGTTTGCATACTATAATCTTCTATGTTAACATGATTAAGACACATTTTAATAGAGGTTAGTGTGTGCTCCTTTATTCTATAAAAATGAAGGAGGTGATGATTTATGACTAAAAAAGATTTCTCTTTCTTTATAATAATCATCCTCTTGTTTGCCTTAATATTTATAGTATTATTGAACAAATAAAAAACACACTAGTCTTGATAAGGGACTAGTGCGTCAACCATTAAGGAGCGCACCTTCTCTTTGAGGTGTGTCCTTTTTATTCTATGAAGTTTCCTTCAACATATTCATTATATCAAATATATTATTCATGTTCAACAATTTATATGGTAAACTTTTTACATTTTTTCATTGGTAACAATGATGTCTCTCCATCTTTTATATATTGTCTTAAAAAATATAATTTATCTAAATTATTATCAAATATCATATCAGCAAGTTCAATAGCTTGTTCAGTAAATACATAGTTATAATTTTGAAAGTCATATAATTTTTTCTCTCTTTTTAATATAGTATCCATATCAAACTTATTGCTTTTAGCATACATTAATAATTTTGCAAAGAAATTAACGTTATTTTGCCATATAACCGGATCTAAAGTCCCATTGGGATTTCTTATTTCTAAAGTCCCAAAAGGAATCGGCTTATCAGTTAATGATACATTTTGAAAATTTACTGCATAACGTCTATCCGTCTTTAAAAAATTAAGGATTTGTTCTAAATCATAGTCTTCTACCAATGATCTATAATATTTACTCAATATATCAGACGCTGGATTACAATATCTTATGCCTGGATTTTTGCTTAAATATTCATTAAATCCAAACCTATATATAATATTTTCATACACACTCCATAATTTTATAAAATTAGCCCAAGTTTCTTTTTCTTGACCTAGTATTTGAGTTCCAAAATGTATATGTCCTGCTGAATGTTCTGAAATTTCACCATATTGTTTAATAAAATCACAAACTTTTTTTAAATCTTTCCAATAAGTAATATCATCTATAAGAATTGGTGATGTTATTTCTGCTCCATTATTAAGAGAAAGATCTTTTTCAACACTCCAATAAAAAACTTCACTTGGTAAAATATCTTTATATTTCTCATACACAGAAAATACAGCATCACTATCAAGTTTATTTTTCTTTTTATATTCTTTTAATTTCTGTAAGTTTTCTATACTATAAAACATTGAAGGTAATAATGATATATTATTAAATTTTTCACACAGCGTTGTGTAAAGAACACTTATATTTTCAAACTCTATTTCTAACCCAAATGTAATGTTTTTATCTAATCCAAGATTATCTCTTAAAGATAGTTTAAAATCTTGTAACAAATTTAAAAACGATATGATATCATCATACTTCATTTTTGATATTTCATCATTTGAATTTAAATTTAAAAAATCAAACTTTTCCATTAGCCAATCCCCTTAAATTTGGCTTTATATTATATCACAAAATATATCATTAGTCAAAAGAAAAGACACATAGTGTCTATAATTTTAAAAACTTCTTTAATAATGTTGATACTAAATAAGTTACTGCAAGTATTACAATTATCTTTATTAATATCATTGGATTTTTTAAACTTTCTACTAAACTTGTTCCAATATATCCCCAGAAATAAACAAGCCCTATTTTACCTATTAAAAGTGCTATTATAAATTTCTTTTTAGGCATATCTGAAAGTCCTGCTGCAATATTAACTAAGAATGCTGGAGTAAATGGTATTGCAATTAATACTGCAAGTTCTGCAACACTTATATTATTAAATTTAATCATTAAATTATTTAATCTTGTTCTATCTTTAGTAAGATGTTGAAACCATCCTTGAATACCTTTTCTAAATAAGAAAAAAGACATAATACATCCTAGTACTGTAAATACCCAAGAAATTATAAATCCTATTATAGGCCCATATGCTAAAAAATTTATTGTAATAAATACTGCAAGTGGCATTATAGGAAGTATTGATTCAACTAGTATTAACATGCACGAAAGTACTGGCCCATATATACCAAGCATATCTATAACTTTAAATATAAAATCGCTTATTGCTCCCATTTCAACCTCGTCAACAATTATAATATATTTTTAATTATTTTTCTATATATTTTGCATCATATCCAAGATAACTAAGAATGGTCGATACTCTTCTAGCTAGTTTACCACTCTTGCAATAAAAATAATATGTATCTTTTTTATTTAAATATGATCTATAGTTATTCATTAATTCATCATAAGGTATATTTATAGATCCAGGATAATGCCATAAATTATATTCGCTTCTATCTTGTATATCTATTATTATTTTGCTCATACTATCACCTTTTATATACTATGAATTTATATATTAAATGAATAAATACATTTTACTATATTTTTTAAAATTTTTATTGACAAAATGAACTTCTTAGTATAGTATATAGACTTACCAATTCACTTTTAGGCGAATTGGTGCTAGTATCACACTAGCCAACCCCTTTTTATTCTTTTTTCCGGATTGCTCTCAGGGGGAGCAATCCTTTTTTATGCAATTAAAAAATTAAGTTATTCACTTAACTTTTTATAATAATCATATCTTTCTTTAGCTGAATCTAAATTTAATGTATATAAATCTTCATATGCTTTCGGATTAGTTTTTTTAAGATTTTTATATCTTAGTTCTCTTTCAAATATAGATTCATATTTAGAAAAGTCTGGTTCTTTTGAATCAATTGATAATTTATTATCTAATGGATTATATCTCATTAATAAATTATATCCACTTTCAACTAAAAGTTTTTCTTCATCTAGTGAATTTCTAAGACCACCAGTTATACCATGAGATATACAAGGACTATAAGCGATTACTAGTGATGGCCCTTTATGTTCATATGCTTCTTTAAATGCTTTTAATGTCTGATTCATGTTAGCTCCCATAGAAATAGAAGCTACATATACATTAGGAATACTCATTGCTATTCTAAATAAATCTTTTTTATTTGTCTTTTTACCATTTGAAGAAAATTCTGCTACTGCAGCATATTTAGTAGATTTAGATGTTTGACCTCCAGTATTTGAATATACCTCAGTGTCAAGTACAAGTATATTTACATTTTCATTTGAATGAAGTATATGATCAAGTCCACCATATCCTATATCATAAGCCCAACCATCTCCGCCTACAATCCATACTGTTCTAGATGGTATATACTCTAACAAATCTTTTATTTCATTAGGAATCTCATGATTTTCAAGTTCTTCTTTAACTTTAGAAGTAACTTCAAAATCTTCCATATTATCTATCCAAGTTTTATAAATATCTTTTACATCTTTCTTTACAATGTCTTTTGTCTCATACATTAAATCTTTAATCATATCTCTTTTAACTTTGTAAGACATATAAAGTCCATAACCAAACTCTGCATTATCTTCAAATAATGAACTAGCCCATGGTACTTTATAAGGTAAACTAGGAAGAGAACCACCATATATTGAAGAACATCCAGTTGCATTAGATATTACAATCTCATCTTTATAAAGACTTGTTAAAACATTTAAATATCCACTCTCTCCACATCCAGCACAAGCTCCACTAAACTCAAACCCTGTTTCTCTAAATCCTAAACCTTTTACTGTGTATTTATTAAAGTTAGTATTGTTTTTAACATTTTTAAATAATTCTCTACTTCTTTTATCAAGTTTATCTGAAGGACTACCAAATTCTAATGCTTTATTTCCACCTTTACCAGGGCAAGCATTAATGCATAGTCCACAAGAAGTACAATCACTTTCTGAAACACTTATATAAAATCTTTTGCCATCTTGTTCACCTATACTAAGTATTGTTTCATCTTCAGGTATATTATTAGATTTCATATCATCTTCAGTTAATGAGAAAGGTCTAATAACTGCGTGAGGACATATAAATGAGCATTGATTACATTCTATACAATTTTCTTTTATCCATTTAGGAACTTTAGAAGATATTTTTCTTTTATCACTTGAAGATGTTCCTCCAACAAATGCTCCATCTTTATGTTCTAAGAAATCAGACACTCTTATATTATTAGATTTATTATTTAATTTATTATATAAATCATCTTGTTCGTTATTATCATCTTCACTAATAGTTAAATTATCATTATCTAATTCTTTAATATAATCAAATGCAGAAGACATTGATTCAATATTATTTTTAATAACACTTTCATCTTTATCACTATAAGCTTCTAATATTAGATTTTTAAAGTTATCCATATCTTCAGGAGAAACACCTAATATCTTTAAGATATAAGTAGACATTATATTATTTATTTTTCCACCTAAATGATATTTCTCATCTAATGAATTGGTATCACATATAAAGAATTTAATCTTCCTATCCTTTATAATCTTTTTTACTTTATTAGGTAAATAATCATTTATCTCTTCTTCTGTTTTAGAAGTAGAAAGTAAGAATATTCCACCATTTTTAATTTTATCTAAACAATTAAATTTCTTTAAGTATTCTTCACGAGTTACTACAACTAAATTAGCTTCTTCTGGATAATATGGAGCATCTATCTTTTCACTATCTATTCTTAAATGACTAATAGTAACTCCACCACTTTTTTTAGAATCGTACTCAAAATATCCTTGAACAAAAGTGTCTTCTTTTTTACCAAGTAATTTTAATATATTCTTAGAAGCACTTACCATTCCGTCTGATCCAAAACCATATATTTTAATTTCTTTAAAATTCTTAGACAATTTAAATTCACATTCAGGTAAACTTCTTAAAGTTACATCATCATATATACCAAGAGAAAATTTATCCATTGGATTATGTTTTTCCATATTATCAAATACACTCTTAATATCAGATGGAGTTGTATTCTTAGAAGAAAGGCCATATATTCCATTATATACTTCTATATTTTCATCTTTTAATACTTCACATACATCTAAATATAAAGGAGTTCCAGTTCCTGAAAATTCTTTAGTTCTATCAAGTACTGTTATTTTAGATACACTCTTAGGTAATACTTTTAAGAAATATTCTTTAGAGAATGGTCTATATAAATGGACATTAATAAGACCAACAGAAGCACCTTCTTTATTAAGTTCATCAACAACTAATTTAATAGTATCAGTTACACTTCCCATCGCAACTATTACATGTTTAGCATCTTTATCCCCATAATAATTAAATGGTTTATAATCAGTACCTGCAAATCTATTTATATCTTCCATATATTTATTAACAATATTAGGTAAATCATCATAAAATTTATTTCTTGCTTCTGTATTTTCAAAATAAGCATCCTCTGTTTCACTTACACCTTTTGTTATACTTTTACCTATATTTAAACTTCTATTTTTAAATTCCTTAATAGCATCTTTATCTATCAAAGGTAATATTTTCTCTTCATCTAATAAATTAATTTTATTAATTTCATGAGAAGTTCTAAACCCATCAAAGAAATGTAAAAAAGGTATACTTGATGATATTGCACTTAAATGAGAAACTAACGCTAAATAATATGCATCTTGCACATTAGAACTTGATAAAAATGCAAATCCTGTAGATCTAGCAGCATATATATCTTGATGATCTCCAAATATTGATAATGCATGAGTTGATAAACTACGAGCTGCTACATGCATAACTAAAGGTAACATCTCACCTGCTATCTTATACATAGAAGGAATCATTAATAATAATCCTTGAGAAGCAGTAAAAGTTGTACTTAAACTACCAGTTGCTAAAGACCCATGAACAAGTGCACTAGCTCCTGCTTCACTTTGCATCTCAATAACACTAACTTTCTCATTAAATATATTTAACTTACCACTAGAACTCCATTTATCACATAAAGTAGACATAGGAGTTGCAGGCGTAATTGGATAAATACCTGCAATCTCGGTAAACAAATATGCTCCAGTTGCACAAGCCTCATTTCCATCCATAACTTTATAATTCATATATAATCACCATAATAATTATACAATAAAAAAGAACTCATTAAAAGAATTCTTTTTGTGAATTTTTAAGTGTTTTATTCAATCTCATAATATATAAAATAAATATAATAAACATTATTGATAAATAACTTATCACTCCACCTAATAACTCATATTTTGTTATTAAGAAATAAGATAATATAAGTGATAACACTATGGATACTAGATATATAATAAATTGATATTTTGTTTTTCTTTTTATTGTATATATTAAATTTAATAAATTGTTAAGAGCGTAGAATGACGAACCTATCATTACTAATAATAAATAATATTTATAATCATTTAGATTTAGATTATAGATTAAATTTAATACTGGTATTCCAAAGAAATAAGCAAGAGTTATACATATAATTGATATTATTATTGTATACATAAATAGTTTTTTAACTGATTTAATAAATTTACTTTTATCTTTTTTATTGTGTTCTGATAACTTAACTGCATATGGTTGAAGTATAAATTGAGTTAATAATGCAGTCATAGTCGCAGGCATTACTATTATTCCAAATATACCTTGTATTTCATCAGTAAGATAAAAATCTATAAAATATCTTGGTATATTAATTATAAATACACTGATAAAGTTAAATAAGAAAAAGTATAATGTCTTTTTTAATATATCTTTATAATCTTTTTCAATTATAAACTTATCTTTACTTACTTCTTTAACTTTTAAAATATCAAAGAATATTAAGAATAATAGATTCACTATGCCCCAAGATATTATTGATATGTATAAATTTTTAAATATATAATCAGTTATTATAAATGTTATTAAAGCCAATAAATTTTTAAAAAATAAACTTATACCAACTAAATAAAGTTTATGATTTTTTTGAAGTATTCCAAAATAAACATCACTTATTGATTCAAATCCTCTTACTATAATTAATAAAATTATTATTAAATATTTATATACTGAATATTTAAACAATATAAATAATAGTACAAATAAAACTAAAGATAAAATTGTTGTAAAGTATCTAAAATTTTTATATTTATTATCACTAAACTCACCTTTGACATCTGTTATTTGATAACCTCTTCCTCCAAATGATGCTACTATTAAAAATATATTAGAAATTGTAAAACCATATGAAAAAATGCCAGAATTTTCTAATCCATTTATTCTAGTTACAATTATTAGAAAGAATAATGAATTAAATGCATGTATTAAACTTCCTAATGTATTCCATATAAAATCTTTTTTTAATGTATTATTTTTCATCTTTTAACCAATATTTTATTAATATTGCTCCCAATAAATATAATACCAAGAAATTGGAATAATAATACCTAACATCGTTAACACTAGCAGTAAGTGCTATTCCAAGAACATTTATAAATGTTGGTAAAAACACTAATAACATACCAATTTTGTATTTCTTTTTTAAGCAAATAAGAATTGCTACTGATAAATATAAACATAATGATCCACTATAAAATATGGTTTGGAATAAGATATTTGTTCTAGTAAAATATAAATATCTTGTAACTAAATTATACATGTTTGTTCCTTCAAAAGGTCTTGTATATGATATTTCCCAGTCTCCACCATTAATACCAAAGAAATTAATATTTCCCCATGAGTCTTTATATCTTACTATTCTCCAAATAAATCCCCACTCTTTCAAATAATATCTTAACGATACTCTTACATTTCTAGATATCATACCAAATATTTTTTTGTACATATTTATTCTATCTTTTTTCATTATATCTTCTTTGCCATTACAAGTTATCCACATATGATCTAGTGCATTATATTTAGTATTTTCTACCATACAATCAAAATCAATGTATTTTTCAATATCTTGTTTATCTTTTTCAGTATATTTACCATACCTCCCTATTTCACCAGTAACTGCAAGTACTTTAAAATCAACAATACTACCTATTCCTGTTACACTTAATTCTTTGTCGACTTCATATACCTTATTTAACCCTCGGAAGCATAAGAAAAATATAAACATAAACCCAATTAATTTTAGATAATTGAAATTTCTATTCTCCTTTGATTTGCCATTTTTTTTATCTTTTATAAAAAATATTATAGATAATATTACACCCATTACTAAAGTTATTAAATAGCCATTATGTCTTAAATTTGGAAGAATAATTAGTATTAAAGCCAATTTTATTATATTTTTTAAATCCACTTTAAATTTATTATCAATAAGTTTTTCCATTTCAAAAGAAAATAAAAGTATCATATAAGAATATAAAACATCTTTCCATAAAGTAACAGACATTATTTTATTAAGTGGGTTTAAACATATTAGTAAAGTCAAAAGTACTTGATAATTAAAGCAAAATTTATTATGCTCAGACCTATTGTATTTGCATATTCTACTCCATAATATAGAAAAAAATGTTATTTGAAAAAGTCCAATAATCGCAGGAGTATTAACTATTTTCATTAATACCATTTCTATAAAAGTATGAAAAAATGGATGTGATGAATTAAAAGTCATCTCTTTAATTTGAGTAAGTTGATTATAAGAATCATATGAAAGTATTCCAGGATATAATACTACCAAATATACCCCAAACATTAAAAACGGTATAAGGAAAATCACTATATCCTTATAATCTATTTTCTTTTTTATTTTTTTATATAATTCTCTTATTTTTTTCATACTAACCACTATTTAATTATATAATATTTTTTGTATATTTGGTATAATTTTTATATGAAAGAAGTTTTAATTAGTATAATTATTCCAGTTTATAATGTAGAAAGTAAAATGAATAAATTACTTAATTCTTTATATGAAATAAAAAGCAAAAATATAGAAATAATATTTATTGATAATAATTCAAGTGATAATTCTTTAAAAATAATAAAAGATTATGTTAAAAAAGATAAAAGATCTAAAGTATATCTAGAAAAAAAAGTTGGACCTAATTATGCTAGATACTTAGGATTTACTAAAAGTAATGGTAAGTATTTATATTTTATAGATTCAGATGACTATATTGAAACTAATACTTTTGATGAAATAGTTAATATTCTAAATAAAAAAAAGTTTGATGTTGTAATCGCCCATTATAATGAACTTGATTTAAATGGTAATTTTATTAAATTAATGAGTGGATTTGGTGATAATAATATATTGTTATATAAACCTTCATTATGCAATAAAATATTTAAGAAAGATTTAATCAATAAAGATAGTTTTATATTTACAACTATAGGCGAAGATATGTATTTATCTTTACCTATACTTGCATCTACTAAAAACATTAAATATATTGATAAACCAATATATAATTACATCAAAAATGAAAATGGTATTTCTTCTAAGAATAATTATGAATTATTAAATGATGGAATAAATTCATTAAAATTATTAAAAGATAAGTTTATTAATAATAATGTATATAAAAATAACTATGAAGAAATAAATTATGTTTTAATAACTCATGCTTTATATAGAGCATTTAAAGGTATTTTATTAAACAAAAAAGAAAGAGAAAAAATTAGAAATATAGTATTAGATTTTGTAAATGAACTTAATTATAAAAATAATAAATATTATAAAAAATCAACAATATATAAATTAGTTATGCTTTTAATAAAATCTAAATTTTTATATAATTTGTTTATAACAAGATTTTTTGTTAATCTATTATTTAATAACAAACTATTTAATAAAATATTAAAAAAGATAGATAAGTAATTATTTCTTATCTATCTTTTCTTTTAATAAAGATACTTCTTGTATTAACATATTTATTTTTTCTTTTTGATTAGAAACTATTATAGTAAGTGATAAAGTTAAGAATAAGAGTATTCCTATAAATATTGAAAATATCATATTAGAATGTAATTCAAATCCTAAAATACCTGCTAAAAAAGAAAGTATTTGTGGGAATATAATTAATAATATAAGCACAAAACAAGCAAACATCCAAAGAATTGCATATTTTGTTGAAAACTTACCTTTTCTTAATAAAATTATTACTGTTAATAATAAAACTAATACAAAGAATAATACTGATAATTTTAAATTAATACTCATTATTTTCTCCTAAAGCTTATTATAAAAATTGATAATATAACATTTATCATATAATAAACAGATTTCCAACTATAAATAGATGATGTCCCATTTTTTCTTTCTTTCATTTTAACTGGAACTTCTTTTAATTTATATTTATTTTTAAGTAACATTACATTTGAAATTGGTTCTGGATATTCAAGAGGATAATTATCTTTTAAATACTTTATTAATTTCTTATCAACTGCCCTAAATCCAGAAGTTGGATCAGTAATTTTTGTATGAGTAAATAGTTTTATTTCTAAAGATATTAATTTAATACCTACTCTTCTTAAAAAAGTTGATTTAAATTTACTTTTATTAGATATAAACCTACTTCCTATAACACAATTTACATTATTATTTAAACATTTTATTAAATCATCAACATAATTAATATCATGTTGATTATCTCCATCAAACTGAACTGCAATATCATAATTATTTTCATATGCATATTTATACCCGGTTTGAACTGAACCACCTATACCTAAATTTTTAATTAATTTTACATGTGGTATTTTATTTCTTAAAAGTATATCTTCAGTAGAATCAGTAGATCCATCATTAATAACAATAACATCATATTTTAAAGAATGAGTCTTATTATAATTTTTAACAACATTAAAAACATTTAAAATATTTTTTTCTTCATTAAATGCTGGTATTATTAATAAAACTTTTTTCATACTAATCCCCTAATACAATTATAACAAAAAAGTTGGTATAGCCAACTATTTTTTTCTTTCAAAAATTATATTTGTTTTTAAAATTATAAATATTACTAAAAATAATAATATAATGTAACAAACTATCATTTCATATTCATAACCTATTGCATAAAATATACTTGTTACTGAAAACATAATGTTAATTGCATAAATAATTAATATTGTTTTAACTTTAGAAAAATTCATCTTTAATAATTGATGATGAAGATGTTCCTTATCTGGTTGCATTGCTGGTTGGTGCTTTAATTTTCTTCTAATTATTGCAAACAAAGTGTCAAGTATTGGTATTGCTAATAACAATAATGGAATTATTAATGATGTAAGTGTTAATGTTCTAAATCCAATTAATATTATTATAGAAATAATTAGTCCTATAAATGTAGAGCCTGCATCCCCCATATATATCTTAGCAGGTGGGAAATTATGCACTAAATATCCTAAAGTTGCTCCTAACATTATAATAGAAATAATTATATCTAAACCTCCAAATTTATTTAATATAAATCCTATAATTGCAGTAGTTAGAAAATAAATTGATGCTATTCCACTACTAAGTCCATCAAGTCCATCTATTAAATTAATAGCATTTATTATACCAACTATCATAATAATCGTTAAAGGATAAGAAAATATTCCTAATTTAATATGTAGCCCAAGAAAACTAGCCTCATCTAACTTTAAACCTCCATAGAATACAACTATCGCTGCTATTAATATTTGAACTATAAATTTATATTTAGCAGGTATTGGTTTAATATCATCAAAAATACCTAATAATAAAATAAGAAATGATGATATTAATATTGATGACATAATATCACTTGGTTTACAAAAAAATATATATCCAATTAAAAATGTTAAAAATATACCAACTCCTCCTAATAAAGGAACCGGAGCTTTTTGAATCTTTCTTTCATTAGGCATATCATAAACCCCTAAATACATAGCAACCTTTCTCATTAGCCATACTAATAGTACTGAAGTTACAAAGCATACCCCTAAAACTAAAAATGCATTATGTCCATAGACTTCTAACATATTTACACCTCTAGATATATTATAAACCTTTTTTAATATTTTACTAGTGTAAATATTTGCGTAAACATACTTTTTTTAAATACACAAGTACTTTTTTTAAATAATGCTTATGTTATAATATAAATACATAATAAGAATGGAGTAGAAAGATGGGTAAAAGAAAAATAATTTTTGTAGTAATTTATTTGTTCCTTTCATATATACTTTTACCTAGTGTAAATGCTGAAGCAAACGCATATGTATCAGCTACAGCACTTAGAGTTAGAGAAAATCCAACGACAGAATCAAATGTAATAGTAAAAATATATAACGGAGAACCAGTAACAGTTGTTGATACAAATAAAGTAAGTGGTCCTGGGTGTGATGATGGTTGGTATAAGATTGAATATGATGGAAAAACTGGATATGTATGTTCTACATATATTAAAATGGGAACTATTAATTCAAGTTATAATATAACTAATTATGAAGCTAGAGTTTATGCTAATAGTGTATCTGTTAGAAGTTATGCATCTTCTTCTGCTTCAAAAATAACATCATTATTAAATGGAACAAACTTAAGAGTAACGGAAACATTACAAGCTGGAAATGGTTGTAATGATCCATGGTATAAAGTAAATTATCATGATAACAGAATCGGATATATATGTAGTACTTATGTAATTAGAAAAGAAGATGTAACTGATACAGATGCAGAATATGAAGCAACACTTACTGAAGCAGGATTTCCAAGTAGTTATATTCCATACTTAGTATATCTTCATAAAAAGCATCCTAATTGGATATTTAGACCGATTATTACTAATTTAAAATGGGATAATGTTATAAGTGGAGAAAGTGGTAAAAACTATATTCAAAATCCAACTGAAGAAGTTTATAGAACATCAAGTGTTCCTGCTGAAGGTAAAACATGGTTTGAGGCTACAGATGGAGTTAATGCTTTCTTTATAGATCCTAGAAATTTTTTAACTGAAAAATTTATATTTATGTTTGAAAATTTACAATTTGATGAACAAACTCAAACTGCTGAAATAGTTAAATCAGTATTTGGTTCAAGTTATTTATCTGATGATGAATATGTAAATTATTTTATAAATGCTGGTAGAGACTTTAATGTAAGTCCAGTACACCTTGCTGCTAGAGTTGTACAAGAAGGTGGTGCTAATAGTAATTATGTTGCTATTACTGGTACATCAACACATACATATAGAGGCCATTCACTAGCAGGCTTTTATAACTACTACAACATAGGTGCTTATGAAGATGCTTATACTAATAGTGCTGTAACAAGAGGACTTGCATATGCAGCAGGACTTGTTGGTGGAAATGGTACATCTTTAGGAAGACCTTGGACTACAAGAGAAAAAGCAATACGTGGTGGAGCAGAATTTATTAGTAATGGATATATAGGTAGTGGTCAATATACTTTATACTTTGAAAAATTTAATACTTCCCCTACTTCAAGTTATAGTCCATATACACACCAATATATGACAAATGTACAAGCCCCAACTAGTGAAGGATCTAATATACAAGGTTCACTCGCTGCAAATAATTTATTAGATAATGCATATGTATTCGCAATACCTATTTATCAAGATATGCCAGATGTTGTATCCTTACCTTCTGTTGGTGATAGAACAAATACATTAAATTCAATTAAAATTAATAATATAAATATTTCTGAATTTGATAAAGATGTATTAAGTTATACGTTCTATGTTACTAAAGATACTACACAAGTAATAGTAGAAGCAACAACTACTAGTCCTAATAGTACAGTAGAAGGATTAAATACATATGAACTTGATAGTGATGAAGAAGTTATAACAATTAAAGTTACTTCCCAAACTGGTGAAATAAAGATTTATTCAATAACAATTAAAAAAGTAGAAGATACTAAAACAATTGAAGAAATATTTAATTCTTTAGAAGTTAATATATCAAATAATTATATTAAAAACATTACAAAAGGAATTACATCTAATGATTTAATCACAAATATAAAAAGAAGTAGCCCATCAGCAAATGTATTAATTACTACTTCAACAGGTACTGCCCTTCAAAGTACTGATGTACTAGCTACAGGACAACAACTAAATATCAGAACTGCTGCTAATGAAGATAAAACTTATACACTTGTAGTAATTGGAGATACAAGTGGTGATGGAAATGTTACTATACTAGACCTTCTACAAGTACAAAAACACATATTAAATTCAAAAGCACTTACAAATGCGTATTTTGAAGCCGGAGATACAAGTGGTGATGGCAAGATAACAATATTAGATTTATTACAAATACAAAAACATTTAGTTGAAGGAAAAAAGCTATAGGAGGTAAAAAATGAAAAGAATAAATAAATTATTAATAAGTTTAATAGCCATATGCTGTTTATTTATATCAATTCCAAATGTAAATGCTGCATCCGCTACTTTTAAAACAACATCTAATAGATCAAGTGTAGTTGTAGGAAATACTTTTACAGTAACAGTTAAAGTATCATCCGGTTCAGTATTAGGCAGTTGGGAATATACAATTAATTATGACAGCTCAATTGTTCAACTAGTTAGTGGAAAAAAATCAGTTGCAGACCCTGGTAATGGTAGTCAAAAATCAGCAAGTTATTCTTATACATTTAAAGCAATAAAAGCAGGAAGTACAAATATATCTGTTAAATCATATGGAGCTTATGGATGGGATGAAAAAGCACTTAGTTGTTCAGCATCAGGAACTACAGTAAAAGTTATAACAAAAGCACAACTTGAAGCATCTTATTCAAAAGATAATAACTTAAAAAGTTTAACAGTAGATGGAACAACTGTTACACCAGAATTCAATAAAGATATAACTGATTATAAAGTTGAATTAGGAGCAAATACAACATCTATTACAATAAATGCTTCACCTAATGATTCAAAATCACGTATCGCTGGAACTGGCACATTTGAAGTTACTGAAGGAGATAATAAATTTCAGATAGTAGTTACCGCAGAAAATGGATCAACAAAAACATACAACTTAATCGCAAGCGTAATTGATCCAAATCCTATAACTGTTAAAGATATTAAAGGAAAAGAACTTGTAGTTGTTAAAAGAGAGTCATTACTTACTTCCCCTACTTCTTACACAGAAACAAAAACAACTATAAATGAACAAGAAGTACCTGCATTTACAAGTGAAATAACAAACTTTGTATTGGTTGGATTAAAAGATAATGAAGGAAATATAAATTTATATATTTATGATAAAGATAAAAACACATTTACAAAATATACAGAATTAAAACTAAATGAATTAGTTCTATTACCTATTATAAAAAATAATAATTATAAAGATTATATAAAAACAAAAATAAAAATAAATGATGAAGAAATAGATGCATTCAAATATAAAGAGTCTTCACCTTTTGCAATTATATATGCATTAGATACAGAAAACGGAAAAGAAAACTATTATAAATATGATTTAAAAAACAACACAGTAATATTTATAGATGAAGAAACTGAAATTGATCTAAATAATAAACTTCAAACCTACTCTTACATAATAATTGGTTTACTTGCAGAATCATTCATATTATTTATAGTATTAATATTACTTCTTAGAAATAAAGCAAAACATAATCAAAAGAAACAAGAAAGAATTGAAGAAGCAAAAGAAAAATTAACTAAAAAAGATAAAATTGAAGAAATAAAACAAGAAGAAGTAGAAGAAAAAAAAGAAGATAAACCTGAAGTTAAAACAAAGGAAACTAAAAAGAAACAAAGCAAGAAAAAGTAATTTTCTTGCTTTTTAGTTGACATAAACACTAAAATTGTGTAGAATATATTATATAATTTGATGCAGGTGTAGTTTAATGGTAGAACTTCAGCCTTCCAAGCTGCTAACGTGGGTCCGATTCCCATCACCTGCTCCAGAGTTAAATCTGTTCGGAATATTCTGAACTTAATATATAGAACTTGTGAGTAATCATAAGTTTTTTTATGGAATTATCCACTAGAAAGGATGATTTTTTAATTAAATATTTTATAAAATAAATAAAATTATTCTCTCAACTTTTTCAAAAAGATTTGACAGAGATACTTTTCTATTTTTTCTTAGTTATATCTTTATTTGCTGGACTATCAATTACTTTACCATTTTTATTAAATCTAGATCCATGACAAGGGCAATCCCAAGTTTCCTCTATTTCATTATATATTAATTTACATCCCATATGAGGGCATATTTTATTTATATTATCACCTTCTTTATTATTTATATAAGTATAACCTTTTATTAATCCTTGTATGCTTTTAAATGCATTGTTTATTATTCCTTTATTAATTGTTTTTCTTTTAGGAGAAAACAATTTTATATATTTATTTTTCTTTTTTAATATTATATTTTTTAAAATAGAAGATGCTAAAAAGCTAGTAGAAAGTCCCCAAGTATTATATCCAGTTGATATTAACATTTTTTCTTTTAATATTCCTATATAAGGCATTCCATCACTAGTTATAATATCAATATTACTCCATAAATACTCTGGTTTTAAATTAATATCATTTACTTTTTTTATTAATTCATTAAAGTTCTCTCTATCACATACACTTTCATTTATATAATGTGTATTACTTAAATAAATTAAATAATCTTTATAAGTTCTTATTGATACAAAAGGATTGTCATAACTTATTAAAGATAATTTATTACCCTTATATTTAGAAGCACTTATATATGATTTTTCTAAACTACTTTTTAAAGGAAATAAATATGGAATAATAAAATAAGGGTAGTGACATGCTAAAATAACCCATTTAGTTTTAATAACATTATTATCAGTATAACAATTATTATAATTGTTAGCCTTCTCTATTCTTTTAATGCAAGTATTTTCGTAAATATCTTTATTATATTTACTTATTAAATTATAACAATATTTAACTGGATTAAATATATAAGTATTTTTTACTTTAAACATATATTTATTTCTTATTAAATTATTGTTACATTCATAAGTATTTATATTATTTTTATTTAAAAATTTTCTAAAGTCTTTTAATTTATTAATTTCATTAATATCATTTGTGTAGCATATTGAATCTACTTTTTCTAAATCACAATCTATTTTATATTTATTTATAGTATTTACCACACCATTAATAGCATCTATTTGAGATTTTAAATATAAACTAGCTTTTTTATCACCACAATTTTCTCTTATTTTATCAATTAAATTATTTTGTAAAAAAGATAATTTCCCTGTACTTCTAGATGTTACTGAATTACATATTTTATTTCTTTCAACTAACACTACATTTAGATTATTTTCTTTTAAAGTATGAAAAGTATTAATACCTGTTATACCTCCACCTATTATTAATATATCTGTTTCAATATCTTTCATTAACTTTGGATATTCTTTTTTATTATGATATTCATTCCATATACTTATATTTTTCATTTAATCACCTAGTAATAGTGTTAATTAATTATAATAAAATATAACAAAAAAGAGTAAAATTTCTTTTACTCTAAATCATATCTTGATAGTATTTGTGCAGGCGTTTTTCTTAAAACATTGAATACAGGTATTAATCCAACTAATGAATTAAATATAAATATTAATATAATAGATAATAATATTGTTAATGGTGTTACCATATACATTCTTTCTAATAATTCTGCACTTGAACCAAGAACTTTTAATGCATATGCCATAAATAATACTCCTGGAAGAGTTGCGATTACATTAATCGCTAATATCTCTCCATAAAACATTTTATAAATATCGCTCTTTTTTATTCCTATTGCTCTATAAATACCTATTTCTTTTATTCTAGATAAGAATGAAGATCTACTCATTAAATACATCTCAATAAGTGATATTCCAATCATAATAGATGAAACTATTATTATACTTATATTTTCTTCCTTTATTGATTTTTTATAGTTTTCTTTACTATAATCATAACTACTTAAAATATTGTATTTTTTATCTCTAAATTCTTTTAATGTAGTATTATTATCTTTAGAATATATTGTTATATCTTTACTATTTAAAATAAGATTATACTTTACAGTATTACTATTAACAAAGTAATACTCTAAATCATATGATGAACTATAATAACCTACTACTTTTAACTTTTTACCATTTATTTTTGTATCTATAGTTTTCTTTAAAGGCATAAAATCTTTATTTTGAATATTAACTAATACCTCATAATCATTAATTGGCCAATTACCCTTTTCTAATCTTATTTTATCTTGATCTTTATATAATTCATAATCATAGACTTGCTTTTCAAATTCAGATGAATTATATAATAGGTTAATAAATAAATCTTCTAAAACATATATTGAAGGTGTTTTTAAATCAGTAATACCAACTATTACAAAAGGATGTTCATATGCTTCATTATAAACTTCTCTATTAAGAAATGCTTCATAATTAAGTATACCTGACATTTGAAATTCTTTATTTTTAAGCATATTTGTTAATGCTAATTTATCTACTACAATTTCATATTTATCATTTGGCATATTACCCTTTATTAAATCATTTGAATTGATCATTTTAAGTGATGATAATGAACCAGTTAAATTATAACTTTGTCCTCTTGTTTGTAAATAATCATTTAGTTTAAATTCAAAAGATACAGTTGAATCACCTGGTAATATATAGTTAATATTATCATTTTTTTCAAATGATAAATAATCATCAACTTTTATTTTATTCTGCTTTAATACTAAATATTTTTTATTCATAGTAGTAAAATCTTCATCTCTAATATCAAAAGTTGCTAATAAAGAGGCTACTGAATACATAATAAATAAACCAGATACAAAGAAACCAAATAGTAATATCTTTTTAAGAATAGTATAATCAAATAAATTTTTAAATCCTTTAATAATTAAAGTAAATATATTTAATACAGATGAATATCTCAATTTCCTATTCTCATTTGATATATTATTAAAATCAAATTTTAAATCTTTTACTTCACTTTTATCAATTTTTTTATAGTTATCATTTATAAATTCAATACTAGAGTTATTATCAACAACTTCTATTTTTTCATTATTAACGCTCTTTATATAAATATTTCCATTTCTAATAACAATATCTAATTTTAATTTATCTTTAGTTTCACTATAAACATCAATATTTATATTGTTTTCTTTAAGACTATTATTATATTTGAAATCTTTTAAATAAAAACTATTTTCTATTTTATAATCAAGTTCATCATTAGCATCGTTTTCATAATCTTTAATTATTTTACCATCTTGAAGTTCTATAATTCTTGATGCATAAAACTTAGCTAAGTCCTGCTCATGAGTTACTAATATAACTAATTTTTCATTAGATATAGCTTTTATTATTTTCATTATTTCAAGAGAATTTTTAGAATCTAAATTACCTGTTGGTTCATCTGCAAGTATTATATCAGGGTTTTTAATAAGTGCACGCGCTACACCTACTCTTTGCTTTTCTCCTCCAGAAAGCATTCCAGCAGGTCTTCTCTTATATCTAAGCATCCCTACTTTGTCTAATATATATTCAACTCTCTTCTTTATTTCATTTTTGTCTTTAATACCTACCATTTTTAATACTAATGCTAGATTATCATAAACACTTAAATTTTCTATTAACTTATAATCTTGGAATATATATCCTACATTTAAATTTCTTATTTTATCTACTTGATAAGTATTTCTTGAACTTATTTTTTGATTATTAATATAAATGCTTCCTTTTCTTATTTTGTCAAGCCCACCTATTACATTTAGTAAAGTGGTTTTACCACAACCAGATGGCCCTAAAATAGCGATTAAACCTTTATCTAAATTAAGAGATATATTATTTATTACATGAACTTCATTCTTTTTATGTTTATTAAAATATTTATCAACATTATTTAGTGTTATCATATTATACCTCCTCTGCAAAAGTACTTATAGCACTTTTCTTAAATAAGGTCTTAGCAAATTTAGAACTTATTATATAAGACATAAATATTAATAATAAGTAAAGTATTATATAATCTCTTAATTTTAAATAAGTTAATACTGTTTCAATAAAATCAAATTTAATTAATTTTAAAATAGATAAATATAACATTATTAAAAATATAATAAATGCAATATTAGTTATTATTAATAATTCATATATTAACAATTGTCTAGATACTTTCTTAGAAGCTCCTAGCATTCTAATTGTTGAATAGTATTTATTTCTAGACTTTAATATTATTCTAATTACAAAGTAAGAAATAAATATTAATGCAATTACTAAGATAACTGTTACAACTGTTCTAAGAAGTGATAATACTTTTGAAATACCACTATTTACTAAAGTATCTTTAATTTTTAAAGTGCTTATTCCCATGTCATTCAAAGATGTGGCTACCTCATCAATTTTATTTACATCATTAACAAATACACTACTTTGATAATAATCTTTATTATATAAATAATCATAATCTTCTGCATTTATGAATACTGCTCCGTTATTTTCTTCAAAAGTAGTCCATAATAAGGATTTAATGTTTTTCTTAGTATAAGTATTACTTACAACTAAATCTAGATTTTCTTCGTAATAAATACTTTTTACATTTATCTTTAATGGTTGGCCTTTGCATCTTCCCTTAGGACATTCATAAGATAAATCATCAGATATGTATGCAGCTCCTTTTGGAACTCTACTGCTTGGCATTATTTTAAAATTTATGTCCCATGGATCTGAAGAACGATATCTATTTAAAAACAATATTTTAGAAATACTATTGCTCTGATTAATTTGATAATTTAATTCATTAATGATTTTATCTGATACATAAGCATATGTATTATAATCATTCTCACTAGCATTATACTTAATACCAGTTATTCTAAGTTTATTTTCTTTATTAACTACTCCATCAAAATAATTTTGTATATAAATGTCTTTATTAAATAATTGTTCTCCTACTGTTCCAATATAATAATCATTTTTATTACCAATTAATATTATTTCATTATCAGTAGAAGGCATTCTTCCTAAATCAAGTTCACCCTCAAAATTAGAAAGTTCATTAGCAAATCCTCCTAACCAAAAATTTTCTTCATCGGTAAAACTTACATTGGTATCCAATAATATATCATTTTTAATGACACTTTTAACATTACTTAAAGATTTGATTTTTTCAAATTCTTCGTTAGTAAATGCAGTTTTATCATTTTTCTTTATTACTATTCTTTTATCATCAGTGTTAGAAAAAATATAATTATATCCGCTGATTGATTCAATATACTCTTGTTTTTTAAATGAAGCATATTCACTTACTAATGAAATTGTGATAAATAGATACACAGCTAATAAAAGTAAGAATTTAGGTATTATATTAAAGCAATTTCTTATAGATAACCTAATCTTATTCAAAAATGTTATATCTTTGTAATTCTTTTCACCATCATCTTTTACTTTATCAAAATCTTTTAATTTTTGATCTTCAATAACTTTACCATCATGCATTTTAATTTTTCTTGTTGCATACTCACTTACTTGATCATAATTATGAGTTACAACAATAACTAATTTATCTTTGGCAATTTCACTTAATAATCTTAAAACCTCTTTAGCAGATCTACTATCTAAATTCCCAGTTGGCTCATCTGCAATGATCATAGGCGTGTTTTTAGCTAAAGCTCTTGCGATTGCAACTCTTTGCTTTTGACCTCCTGATAATTTAGAAACTTTTGTGTTTCTAAATTTATACAAATCTACTTTTTTAATTAGTTCAATAACTTCATTTTTTATTTCTTTTTTCTTCTTACCATTTAACAATAAAACTAATTCAATATTTTGATATACAGTATAACTATTAACTAAATTAAAAGATTGAAATATATTTCCTACATATTTTCTTCTATATTCTTCAAAATTTTCTTCAGTATAGTGACTTGTTTCTTCACCATTAATATACATTTCTCCTTCTTCATAAGAGTCAAGTCCACTTATTACATTTAACAATGTTGATTTACCACTACCTGATTCACCAGTTATTACTACAAATTCGCCTATATCAAATGATAAATTAACTTTATTAAAACCACTTGCTATTACACCTTTACTATAATAAAATTTTGATACATTACTTAACTTAATTAAACTCATAACTATGTCCTTTCTATACTATGATAATTATATCATAATACGATATAAAAAATTACAAACAAAAAGAATAAGTAATCTTATTCTTTATTATTCTTCATCAAAGAAATCATCAAAGAAGTCATCATCTGTTACATTGTCATTAACTATAATGCTATCAGCATCAACATTAACTTTTGGTTTTTCAATATTAGTGTCTACTTCAGTTACTTGTGTTTCAGAATTTGGAACATTTATATTGACATTAATATTATGAACTGGCTCTGAAGCAATAGTTTGAGGTTCACTAACTTGTATTGTTGGTTCAGGCATTTGTACATTAACTTGAACAGGCGCTGGTTCTATAGGCTTTGCTTCTGGAATCTGTACATTAACATTAACTGGCAAAGGTTCTTTATCTTCTGATACAGGCGCTTGAACTTCAACATTAACAGGTGTAGTTTCCTTTGCTTGTGACTCTTTTTCCATTTGTTCTTCTTTTTCAAGTTCAGCAATTTTTTCATCAATTCTTTTTGATAATGCTTCAAAATCTATTGAAGAACTTGATGAACCTGTTGAAGAAGGGCTTGGTTGAGAAGGCATAAATGGATTAAATCCAGAAGGTCCCATGGCCGCGAATGGATTACCCATACCTCCACCAAATGGATTACCAGGCATTGAGCCAGGAATAGTTTCACCTGCTTCTTCTTTCTTTTTATTTACAAATGCTATTAAATCAAATGTAGATGGTGCTTTAAACTCTCTTTGTGGGAATTCAAGCATATCATATGAACAATTCCATGCATTTGCTTTCTTTAATTCGAAATCAGGAGTAAATGTGGTTCTAAATGGAGAAAATCTCATTCTTTTAATTAGATACTCAAATTTTTTCATATGTTGTAAATCACTAACAGTGACAAGTGGTCTAATTGGTTCTGCCATTTCACCTTCTTTAGGTTTTTTAGGCTTTTTATCACCACATAACTTAGATATTTCTTCTAGAGCTTTTAATTCGGTTGTTAATAAGAAGTGAATATTACAGTTACCTTTAATAGTTTCTGCCATATCAGCTCCATACACTTGATTTAATTGTGAAAAGTTTTGAATAATGAATGTAAATCTTATATTTCTACTTCTTGATGCAGTTATCATTGAGTCAACATCTTTTAATGCTGGCATATTAGCAAACTCATCAAGTAAGAAATTTGTTCTAATTGGAAGTTTACCACCTTCACATTTAAATGCTTCATCTATTAAACTTTCATAAACTTGTTTTACAAATATTGTAAGTAATGCATGATATGTTTTCTTTTCATCATGAATCATCATAAATACAGCAGTTTTCTCTCTACCAATTGTACTCATGTCAAAATCTGATCTTGATAACATCTCACTTAATGCTTCACGAGATGAGAATATTCTTGTTTTTGTTCTAAACGTAGATAATACACCAGCTTTAGTATCTTGTGCTGTATTAATAATTGCTGATGCAGATATATATGCAGGTGAAGTTTCACCTTTCATTGTAAAATATTCTCTGTCATAAAAACTTCTTCCAAATTTTTGTTCACCTTGTGTTGCCATCAAGTTAATACTATTAATATTTATTGCATCTTCAGGAGCATCTTCAAATAAGCCTATAGATAATGCTGTAAAATAGTCTTTAGAAGCATTTTCCCAAAATGGATCATTTGCTTTGTTATTAGGGTCTGTTAAGATATTAGCACCTAAGTCTTCCAAAAGCTCCATTGCTTTATCATTTTTACCTTCTTTATAAAATTTATATGGTAAAGTAAATGGATTCCATGAATTACCTTTTTGAGGATCACGGAAATTTAATAAAATTATTTTATATCCTTCTTCTTTTAATAAAGCTCCTATTTTTTGATAAATCTCACCTTTTGGATCGGTAATAATCATACTTTCTCCTGCTTTAGCAAGTATTCTTGCAGTTGGAAGAATTCCACATTCAGTTTTACCACTACCAGTAGACCCAATGATTATTGTATGATCTTCACCATTATTAACATAAGCTTCTTTTTTATTCAATATAAATGGCACACCAGCAGCTTTATAATTTCTTTCTTTTAAAACTACTTTTTCAATATTTGGCCAACCTTTGACGGTTTTTTCATCAGCCATTTTTTCAAATCCATCAGGATCATTCTTTTCGCCAGCAAAACCAAATCCTTTATCTCTAGTAATAAAGAAACTAGATACACTAAGAATTGATGCCACTAAGGCTAATATATAAAATACAATTGTTGGAATAAGAAATTCTGGACCAAATGCAGGCAATGGATTTAATCCCCAAAAATTTGCCTCAGTTGCAAAAGAATGTATATTTAAAACTGCAATTGCTACAAGATACAATAGAAATATACAATATATTAAAAACTTAATTACATTCTCTTTTTTTGCTCTAAATAATAATTTCATTTGACCACCTCAATCAACTACTATAATTATACAATAATTATTACTATTCTTCAATTATTAAAAAATAAAATGTTTTGACTAGCAAAACATTAATACATTTCATTATTTTTTCTTCTTTTTATAAATATATAAATAGATATACCAATTAATACAGCACCAATAATTATGTAAAATATAATACCTGAATTCTTTATTTTTATATATGCTTCTTTGTTACAATCGTTTATACCATACACCCATGTATAAACATTTCCATTAACTTTATCAGCATTAGTTTCAATAATATTAAAAGGTAAAGTAACATTTACTTCTACTTCATCGTTAGTAATATATTCTCCACCCTCTGAAAACATAAATATACATTTGTCATAATTTGGCTTAAAAATGATTTTTCTACGGTTTAATTTTATATTACCAAAATACTCTTCTATTTCTTTATTATGATTTAATTTAGAATAACCTTTTTTATATCTAACTATTATTAAATTATTATCTTTATCAAAACTATATTCAATATTGCTTTCATCTTCAAAAAATGATGGAACTACTTTTGCAACATCTTCTTTAGAATAATATTTAGTGTAATCTTTTATGATCAATGATTCTATAGATGCATTATTTTCTTTTATTTCTAGATTATATGTAGCATTACATCCACTTAGTAAAACTAAAATCATTATTATTATAATTGATTTAATTTTCATTTTCTCACTCCTTATTCAGGCCTTGCACATCCCAAAGGTATAGCTGCCCACCAAACTGAATCAACAGATCTATATCGAACAACATGATCTTGTGTATTTGAATCTAAAATCATAGGTTTTCCATTTTCATAACCTGTATAAAGTGCTACATGTTGAACGCAATCATTTGAATCTGATCCTGCTCCATATGTATAAAATATTAAGTCTCCTTTTTTACAATTGCCAGGAAATTCTTTCATAGCATCTTGAAGTGTTTTCGCACTTCCACTTCTTTGCCACACTACTCTTCCTCTTTCTTTATACAATGAGTACATACCATTAGATCTTCTATTCATATTCATACATTCTTTACTTGTACTCGCCATTTTATCATCTATGTGATTGAATTTTCTAAGAACTCTTATTACAAATCCACTACAATCTGTGCTTACATCCTTACCTTTAAACTGCATAGCATATGAAACAATTTCATCTGCATCACTATTTGCACCAACCGTCTCCTTTATACTACCTTTTTCATATTCAGTAACTTTATCATATCCTTCAGTATGATGTATTTCAGGTGGCTCTTCCCATAAGGTTATATCACATGAACTTGGTTTTGATATACAATTTGAATACTGCGACCATATAGAATTACTTCCTGTTAATTTCATTATTAAGGCAACTATTGATGGTAATATAAATATTATTATTGCTATTATTACTTTTGGTAATTGTTTTTTTAATTCTTTTGATATTTCAGCATCATTATTTTGCGTCATTGCTTGAACTAATCCAATCATACCAGTAATAATTAATAATACTGGTACTACTATTCTTATTATTAGTAGCGCCATACCAATTATATAAACAACATTAGTTTCTTTCCCCCTATATGAATAATCTTCTGCAAAAACAGTTACTGGTATTAATAACGTAATTAACGCATAAAACATAAATTTAATTTTCTTATTCATAAATTCCTCCTATTTTGTTTGTATTGATATTATTTGATATTTAAAAAAGTCTCCATTAGGTATTTGCCTAAAACTAATTACTTTTTCTTTATATGTTCCATAACTTTCCATTAACTTATTAATCTCTGTAAAATTATTCATATTTATACCTTCTACAACCTTATTTTTTAAGTTTTTTTCTGCATCTTCACTATCAACCATGAAAGTATAAATATATGTATCAATAGTGGTTATTTCATTTTCTGTATATATTGACTTTATCCCTAATAAATAACCATTATCACTACTTATTAGTGAATTTCTAATATTAAAATAAATTCTATCAGAAGTAACTTCTATAAAAGAAACAACACCAAAATTATTATATATGTCACTTACATCTACATTAAAAAGTTCTTTCATAGATTTTATAAACGCATCCTTACTTAAATTAAAACTTAAAGAATTTTTTGATAATTTTATATCTTCTGAGGTGTTCTTTGTAATATTTTTAACATAATACACCATCAACTCTTCCAAATTATATTCATCAAATTCGTTATAATTATCCATAGATAGTAGATTCAATATATAAGCATCATCTACTAAATCAGATTTTAATACATTATTTTCAACAAAATTATAGTTATTATAAAATTTAAAATTTTCTTTCTTTAATTTTTCGCTATTATAAACAGTGTAAAGAAAATAACATCCTATAAGAAGTGCCATTGCGATAAAAAATCCTATTATAAATTTTATTTTAAAATTATTATCCATCTTTTCTCCCACTTATTTTTCAGTTTGTTTATAATCTATTTCGAAGTGCATTCCATCATAATTATCTCCCCAATTTCCACCCCAGTTAAATCCTAATGGCTGAAATATTTTTTTATATAAAATAAAGTTAACATTTCTAGAATCATATTCAGAACCTAGTGCACTAACAAAATTATTATAAACCTTTAAATCTCTGTCATACACTCCTTGATATTTAGTTCCATTAACTACATAGCTTTTTCCAGCATTAAAATCAATTGCAATACCATATGAATGAAGAGTTGGAACTTTTGTCCCTCCAACGAATCTAGAAACTACAGTTCCATTTGAAGTTATTTCACTCGGATCATAAATTATACCATCTATACCAGTTGTAGTTATTTTACATAATCCTTGTTGGGCTTTTTCAAAAGTTGTTTTTGCCAATTTATTGACTTCCCATTTGTATGTTCTTCCATCAGAGCATGTTGTTTGTGCTGTTGTAAAATACGAAGATGTACCACACATATTCATACTCCATCTGTTTTCTGTTGAATCTGGTTCGCTATCACTGTAATAAAATCCTTTAAAAATTCCTTTATCTGGTGCCTTATATGGAGCACACGCAACAACTGTTAATGTCCCTTCATCTGGAACAAATTTTCCTGCAGTACCAGATGAAGTATCAGAATCTTCAACTACACATTCTCCTGTTAATTCATTACATTTTATAAAAATATCATCTATTTTTATTTTACACCCCGATACTGAAACTGTAATTATCAATAGTAAAAACAATACCAAGCTTTTTTTATTTTTCATTTAAACTCCTATTATTTTAAATTTCTGCAATCATACAACATAGCATTCTTATAATAACCAGAATCCTTATTTCCTGTTTTTATGACATCTTCTAATATTTCTCTATAACTTTTTCCTTCTTTTCCTGCTTGTTCAATTTGCTGCTCTATTCCTGTATATGAATGATATCTTGCATCTGTAGTAACTCCATCAGTATTTGCTAGAATCAAATACTTAGTGGCTTCTACAGTTTCATCTATTTCTTTTTTATACTGACCACTTTCATATTTACTTACACGTAGACTATTTCTATAGTTTTGTGTGCAATTTCCTGCACCATACTCTATTTCATCGCCTGTTAATGGATCTCTATGTGCTGCGATTGCATAATGCACAGTATTGTGAACAAAAACTGTTCTATATATTATCATAAATGCTTTTCTAGATTCTGGGTCAATCTCAATTTTTTGTTCCCCAAAAAATACTCCTTTTTGGTATTCAGAAAGTGTTATTGTACTTTTTGCTTTAAATCTATCTCCAACTTCATATGCTCCACCTGGAAGTTCAATGTCTGCATTTGTATACTTTCTTTCTGGATCTGAACAAGTATATAATCTAATATTAACTTTATCTGCATTTAGCACCCAAGAACATGCGGTTTTTAATTCTTCTGTTGCTTCAATATCTTTACCTAATCCCAATCCACTATTACTTTGTAATTTGCAATTCTCATTATTGTCATCACACACAAGAACATAGTCGTCAGTATTAATTTCACATCCATTAAAGAATACTATTATTGTAATAAAAAATAATAAAACACTAATTTTTTTAATTAACTTCATTTTGTACTCCTAACATAATAAGTATACCATTTATAAATAAAAAAAGGAACCATTTAAATAGTCCCTGATTTATAGTCCGCCACCACTACCAAATGAATCTAATTCTTGAGCAGTTGCTACTACATTTATTTTCATTCTTCTAGCTCCACACACAAATAATGCTTCACCTTGATTAAATCTCTTAATAGCATCTTTTTCTTGCTCATTTAAATCAATTAATTTTGCAAGATCTTCAACAGCTTGCTTTCTAAGACCCATAACCATATAATATGCTGCATTATCAAAGATTGCTTTTCCGTGAATAATAACTTCAGGAGATGCAAAGTCTGTAGGTTGTTGAGTAATAATTATAGTTCCTGTATTATACTTTCTACTTCTTCTTTGAACTTGAGCTAAAAATTCAGCACCGAGTGTATTTCTATCAGCAAGCAACACATGAGCTTCATCAACCATTAATATGGTATTTACTTCTTTATCAAGAGTTAAACCCCATGCATATTTTAATATATTAAAGAATAATGCATTTCTAATATTAGATTCACTATTCATAACCTCTCTAATGTTAAATACAATAAAATCACTATCAGGAACAATTGTAGTATGTCCTGTAAAATAATATCTTAATTCTTTAACTAAAGGTCTTAATTTAAGCTCTAACCTTTCAAGAACATCTTTTTCTCTTGTTTGCTCTGTTATTGAACGAAGCCTTGCTTCTACAGTTTTATATACATCATCAAATGTAGGAAACATTTCAGATGTAAATGTTGTTAAATCTGCATTTTCATCAATTCTAAATCTTTTGTATGTATCTTGTAATACCTCACTAAACATATTTAATGTGTCTTCTTCTATATCAGGTGAATAATACTTTAAAAATGCTTTTATATTCTGAAGAGTTCTAGTTATTACAGAATAAGCTAGTCCTGCTTCTATATCTTCTTCATCTGCATCCATAACTATTTCAAGTGGATTAATCATACCAAATGCTCCACCTTTACCTAAACTTATGAAATCTCCTCCATAAAGTTTAGCCATATCCTCAAGCTCGCCTTCAGGATCTATTACAACTACTTTATGTCCATTTCTAATATTACTTCTTAAAAGTAATTTAGCAGTTACTGATTTACCAGAGCCAGATGTACCTAAAATAATCATATTTGCATTATTTCTATTAAACTCTTTTTTTACTTGATATAAAAATTGGTTAAACAAAATTATACCACCAGAGAAATCAACACCTAATAAACATGAAAGCCCTGGATCTTTTATACTATCAAATATAAATGGATACATAGCTGCAATTGTTGCAGATGGAATAGGAATACCTATTCTCTTTTCTATGTCATTACTAGGAAATAATGGTAATGCACTTTCTAAAATTTTCCTTTGTTCAAATCTTAAAACAACTGCTCTCATTCCCATAGAATCAACATAGTTTCTTACTTGCATTTTTTTCTTTTCAAGCTCGTCTATACTATCAGCAGTTACCATTAAATGAAGTTGAAAATCAAATATTCTTGCTTGAGTAGCTGCTAACATTGTAATGAATTGATCCAATGATTCTCTATCTTGCCTTATTTTTTCTTGAACAGTTAAGTCTCTTTCGTGTGCAAGTCTTTCATCCAACTCAGCTACTTCTTTATTTAACATCTTTTGTAAAATTTGAAAAGAAACTGGTATATGTTTAATTAATAATTTAACTCCACCTAATTGAGTGATATTTGATAAATACCCACTATATATAGATTTAGGATAACTAACAACAGTCATTAAGCAACAATATTTGTCACCTATTATTACATCTCCTGCTCTAAATTCTAATCCTTTAGGAGCAATTTCACTTTTAAATTTATTGGCCATCAGTTATCACCGTCCCAAAATTAGTTTCCCTATTATCATTAAAGAAACTATCTAACATAGCTCTTAAATCTTCATTAGTAGTTTGTCTAGCAGAAATACCACAACCTGCCAAATTGCTAATAAGTTCTTGTATCCTTTTAGCAATTACATCAGGTTTTTTCTCTTTAAACAAAATATAGTATTCTGTATCAACAACATTAACTTCCCTACTCATAAACATTTCAGCTTTTCTAATATCTTCACTTATTAATCTTCTTACTCCAAGATTTTGTATTTCATTAAATTGAAGTTGAAGCCTTGATAAATATTGATTTAAATCAACTGGTCTATCAGTAACTATTAACCAAAATTCATAAGGAATTCTGTCATAAAATGTTCTTAAATTAAATATTAAATTATTTTGACTATCATAGTCTAAAATAAAGATATTCTTAGGAGTTATTTTAATACCAGTAACTAAGAAACCATTATCAAGTTGTATTGCCCCATTAGCAATATCTTTTACAGGCATCCATTCTTCAGCAAACTTCTTGCTATCATCATTTTTGTTCTTCGCCATCGTATATACACCAACCTTTCCATAAATATCTATTTCTCACTGTGAAAAACGTTAATACTTCCCTAATTAATACCAAAGTATTATGATAATTTGGTATTGGTAAAACTAAAAACGCACATATAAGTCCTGGAGTTAGCTTTAAAAGTATCGCTCCAAAAGAAGTATCAGATATCAAAAATAATAATCCTAAAGTTATTGACACTCCAGTAACTAAAAGTCCCAAATCGAAAGGTTCAAACATACTTGCAATTAATGCACTACGTTTACTATTCGCAGGAATTAAATACGTTGGCTGTTCGCGTTCTTCATCCATTCAAAATACCTCCTTTTTATTCTCCATCATTATATCTTCTACGAGCTTCGTTATAAGCGTCGCGAGGGCTATATCCTTCTTTTACTAGATTTCTAGCAATAGATAATATTTCATCATGAGCTTCTTGATTAGCTATTCTCATTGCTAGCACTGCATCCATTCGTTGTTCATCCACTAATTTGCGAAATCTATCAGATGCCTTTTTACCATATGCCCTATCGTCATTATCTATTAAAGATTCAAGTTCATCATCTGATGTCTGCACTGTAGTTTCTTGCTCATTAGTTTCTTCATTTATTTTTAATATTTCAGAATTGTCATCATTGCCTTCTTCACTATCTGTTTCACTATTATTTTCAAAAAGTTCTACAATCGGTGTTGAGTCTGATGAATTTAAACTTTCTCTACGTGCTTCTAAAGTTTTTTGTCTTAATTTTTCATACTCTTCTCTCATCAATTTATCATATTGTTCAGCTGTTTGCCTTTGATCATTATAACTTTGCTCATCTCCATTGTTGAATTCTTCAGTGGATTGTTTTTTTGGAGTATTAGTATCTTCAGGTTTAACTCTTTCAGATTCTTTTTCAACAACTGTTTCTTTTTCACTAGAACTTTCTCTAGTAACTGTTTGTGATTTTGACGGAGTCTTCTTTTCAAATTTTACTTCACTTGGCAATGAAGAAGAATAAGATGAATTCCATTTTTGAGCTTCTGCCTCAGCAACAGTTGCTTTTCCTAATGCTTCTTTAGCAGACTTTTCAAGTGTTTCTGCTTCAGCGTTAACCATTTGATAATTAGAATCTGATTCTATATTCTGATATTTTTCATATGCCTCAGATGCTGCTGCTTCTAATTTAGTTGCTTCGGCATTTGCTTGAACATACTTAGAATCTTTGCTAATTATTTCATTCGCTACTGTTCTAGCCTCGGCTGCTTTCATTTCTAGTTTAGTTGCATCAGCATTTGCCTGATTATATTTAACTGGGTCACTAATTTTTAACTCATCCGCCATTTTTCTAGCTTCAGATGCTGCAGTTTCAAGTTTAGTTGCCTCTGCATTTGCTTGACTATACTCAGTATTTTGAATTTTTAATTCATCTGCTGTTTTTCTAGCTTCAGATGCTGCAGCTTGTTTACTAGTATAATTTGCTTCAGCAGCGGTTACAATTGAATTTGCTTTATCCCTAGCATTAGATGCTGCAGCAGATTTTGATTTAAAGTCACTTGCTGCCTGTTCAGCATTGCCTACTGCCTTAGGCTTATAATTTGGATTTACCTTTTGAGCTGCTTGTACTTTCTTTATTGCATCATCCTGAGCAGATTGTATTCTCATCTTTCCGCTTTCTTGCGCATCTTTATACTGCTTACGTAAATTATCAACTTTTTCTTTCTGTGCAGCATATCCTGCATCATTAGGATTCATACCTTTAAGAATTCCTTCTTCTTTATCAATATTACCTTTAAGAATTCCAGTTTCTTTATTAACACTATCTTTAATATTATCTAATTTATCCTCTGCATCTTTAGCATCTTGTTCAATTTTATCAGCAGTTGCTTTACTAGCTTTGTTGATTCCACCATACATGCCAGCCATACCTTTACCATATCCAGTAAGTCCAGCGCCTATATTTCCAGAACCAATATTTTTTCCAGCATTCCATCCTGCTTGCGCTCCGCCTTTTGCTCCTGCAAGTGCACCTTTTAATGCTCCTTTAACACCCGCTGTTTTTCCACCTAATGCTGCTCCAAGCAATCCACCTGCTGCTAAACTTGCACCAGCTGCTGCAAATCCTAAGGCTTTACCAAAAGCGCCTTTCAATGAACTATCAGTGTTTATGCCAAATACATCTTTTAATATTGCTGGCATTCCTTTTGTAAAGAATAAGAATAATGCAACCATAACTATTAACAAGATAAGAGTTTTTGTTGTATCGCCTAATTCCATATCTTTAAATATTACACTTTCTGCTGATGATAAAGCACTCATAAACCATAAGAATATATATAAAAGTAAATAAATTGTAAATGTTTTTACAAATATTTGAACATATGTTGAAATATAAGTAGATATGTATTTAGTTAATATTGCTTCTCCTTTTTTAGGAACGATGTAACCAATCGCAGCGATTGGGAAAAGTATCCTTAAAAATAATAGTGTAAAATTTCTAACACCAATATCTATAGCAAAAGTACCAAACATTATAATTAAGAATATTCCAAATACTTCTGCTAAAAATGGATAATGATAATAAACTTTTTTATACGTTTCCGGAGTGAACCATAAATGCGCTATTATATTTAAAGGGTTTTGGCCATTTACTATTTCATCATATTCTGCAGTATATCCATGCTCTTCTCCATAATGCTGATTTTCATACATAGAAAAGAATACAGCATAAACTATTCTCTTCCCTGTTTCTTCATCAGTAGTGGAACTATCTTTAGCTTCGCCAAAAAATACAGTTTGAGCTATATTGTCTTTTCCTTTATCAATTAATGCTTCTTGTAAGGAATCTAGTATTCCAAATATAAATGATGATGAGACTAATAATATTAAAGAAATAATAATTTTTTTAATCAAGTCTGAAGTTGCACCTGCTTTTTTATCAGGGTCAATTAGATATTGTAATAGATTAAATGCTACAATAAATAGCATAAAAATTCCAATAAATACTTCTAATCTACTTATTATATTTTGAAGTGCAGGTGTTAAAGAAGAAAAATCTAATTGACACATAATAGGAAATAAAGTATAGGCTATCGCTGCCAAAGAATATATGGCACAATTTATAAATAAACTTATTGTATAAAATAATGTTGTAATTAATGCCGCTGGATTTAATATAACTTGCAAAAGATCTGTAAAACTATATGATGCTAGTAAACTTAACCCTGATCCTATTACATTTGAAATCATAAATATTTCTCCTTCCTATTAGTTTATTTCACATGCTCCATTCGATAATTGAACTATTGCTAAAACTAAATTTATAATTGATGGCAATATTATTATTACTACTAATATTATTGCTCTCTTAACAATTCTTTGATTTGCTTTTTTAAATAATGATGAGTCAGAATCAGCAATTGCTTTAACATAATCAAATGAAGTTAAAGCCAAGAATAATAATGCTGCTGCTAATCTAATATATTTAAAAATATCTCTAAGTATTGGTAATGTATTACTTAATGCCCCTGAACAAGTTATCCTATTAGTGACAACTTCAAAAATATTATTAACTGTTATATGACCTTGTCTTGTCAAATTATCACCCCAACCTTTTTCAGGATCCCAACCATCCCAACCTGAATACTCACCAAATTCAAGAGTTCCCTCTTTTCCAGTTGGACTTGTTAATTCAATTTTGTATGTTGGGTTACCATTAGAATCTTGTCCATCTAAAACAATAGAATATAAAGTAAAAGGCTTTTGTGGGCATCCATTTTTATCTGTCTTTTTAGATTTCATTACCTCGTTTATATTTGTTATTTCATATTCACCTTTAGGTGAAGCTACTACATACTTTGCTTGATAACTAAAACTCCCATCTTGATTCTTTGTTGAAGAAACAGAAAAATTAAATGCATTATTGCCATAATATCCGCATTGAGTTGGTGGAACGATTCCAGTAGAAGAACCTGTATTTTCACAACCGTGTTCGCCAAGATTCGTTATGCTTTTATATAAATTTTCATAGGTTGGATCTTCTTTATCTAATTTTTTAAAATATATATTATCACTAGAATCAGAAACAGTTCTATACGTTAGTGATGATGGGCAAACATATTTACCTGAAGATGAAAACCTTTTCTCTTCTGGCTCCTGTTTTATATAATAACCCCAATTAGAGCAATTCTCTTTACAATACAATTTGCAGCCAAAATGATTATTAGCATCATAATAGCATTCCATAGAATACTTTCTATTTGATATCTCTATTGGATAAAAACACCTTAGTAGTTTCCCGTTGCAATCTATAGTATCTCCAACTTCTTCCGCTTTTACTATTTTACTAAACATGCAAAAGCAAATTATTGATACAAATATTATATATAGAAACTTTAAAGTTTTTTTCATGACAAAACTCCTTATAATAATTAAATTATAGCATAAAAAAAAAGTACTTTAAAGTACTTTTTTTTATTATTTTTTAATTTTTCCAACTACAACCATTAGACCATACACTTGTAATACATCTAATATTTCCACATTGATCAAATTCATTTTGAGAAATTACACTCATAACTAACCTTACTATTGTTGGAACTAAGAATACAGCTATACCAATCACAACTCTCTTAACAAGTAAATTGGTTGCAGATTTAATTTGCTTATCATCTTGTGATGTCAAAGCTTTAACTAAATCAATCATACCCATTACAATCAATATAACTGGAACAGCTACTCTAATAACTGCTACAACTACACCAATTAAATAATAAATATTATGTAAAGCATCAGATTCACAAACAGTATTCATATGTTTCTACCTCTTTCTTTTTAATCTTATATTTTTAGTTTAAATTAATTATTATTATTTGTCAATATACGTTTACGTTATTTGTCAAAAAAATGATTTCTTTTTTTCAGTATCATCATTTATAATATTCCCATTATTTGTTTTATTAAAACCTAATTTAGTTAATAAGTTAATTACTTGAGGATTAATTTTATCTCTTTCATTAATATTTCTTATTATGTCAAAAGGAGTTAAGTTATTAGCTTGTGAAAATTCTTGCAACTTAGGCAAAGGCATTTGAGTTCTATTATATATTATTTTTTTATCTTTTAAATCGGCAAATAAATTTGGATTTTTGTCTATTGCTTTATTAAACTTTAATATGCTTGGTTCTAACAAATATAATGTTTCTTTTATTAATAATTCATTATCATAATTATTTTGATCAACAAGTATTACATCAGGATAAGGTTCTGTTAATATTTCATTCATAAAAGATTCTGCATTAACACTTTTCATATTTTCATTTTTAAAATACTTAAAATCATCTTGATTCACTTCTATACATTTAACTGTATATTTTTTTGATAATTCATTCATCATCATATACATTAAAGTTGTAGTACCTGCATTAGAAGTTATATTTTTTATTCCTATTATTCTAGAAACATCATTTGTTGTAGATAACGTATCATAACTATTAACTTCTCCATAATCTCTTGGATTATTGAATAATTCGATTACCTCAGGCAAACTAAATGCATAATTATATATTTTACTACTTACCAAATTTGAAATAATAATATTATTATTAAATTCAGGAGTGTTTTCTAACAAAACGATAGATCTATTAGGATCCAATATATAGAATATTTTCTTTAATTCTGTTATTAAATTTGAGACATTATTATAACCTTTAATTGCAGTTATATCTAAAATAACTTTTTCATAATAATAATTATTAAATGCATTCACTATTTGTTCAGAAGAATACTCTCCTTCTAAAACGCCTGATATATCAATACCAATATTTCTAAGTTCATTTCTATATTTATTTGAAATTACTACATTCATTTTAATCCTCCTCTATTAATTTAGCATGTAACGCCATTCTTTGATTTGTACTAGAAGCACCAAAGCAAGTTGATAATGTTAAAATTTTATCTCCATATTTAACATCTTCATTAAATTTATAAACACTTCTATTAGTAATCATTTTTATCCATTCATTAAAGTGATTTTCATCTTTGAATTGAGTTACTAAATAATCTGTTGTATAGTCAGTTCTATATAAAGATATAACTTTCCATTTCATTTCTTTATCAACTGTATTAAAAGTTATTATTAAATTTTCCTCATTTGTATACCAAGATCTATTTAAAACTGTAGTAAGAGTTCCAAACATAAGACCACTTTTTAATTTATGCCCATACAAAATTGTATTATCATTTAAATCTTTTGGATTGTTTCTAAAGTCCATAAATACCCATCCAATTGATGTTTTAGTTTTAAAGAAATCATGTTTTAAATAATAATCATTATCAGTAGATTGAACAACAGGATAATTAACCATTGTATTATTTACTGTAATCCAACCAACAGTATCGGAATTTTTAGAAAGCAAATAATCAAAAGAATTATCTAAATCATATTTGCTTTTAACTGGTTCCACAGGTACTTGCTGTGTACTGGGTTCTTCATCAAATTCTTCAACAGCAGGGTTTCCATCAACATCTGTTAAATTTAAGGATTTTAAATATAATTCATAATTCATTTTATCAACATTTACTGCAGCAATACTATTATAAAGATTAGTAAATAATACTCCCATAAATAGAACATAAATTGAAATAAGTAATGCAAGTTTTATGTTATTATAAGTTAATTGTTGAAATAAATTATTCTTAACAAAACTATCTGAATATACTATTTTAATCTCGCCCTTTAGTTCTTTACGAAAATCATCATTTATTTTTTTTAATGTTTCAAAAACTTTACGTATATTATTATCATTTTGATATATTAATATATTTATTTTTTCTCTCTTATCTTTTTTTAAACACTTAATTATGTTTTTTAATATTTCAATATCAAAATAATGCAAATGAATTGTTTTTAAATTAATATTAATTTTTAAAAATTCATTGAAATCTTTTTCCTTATATTTATATTTGTCATCAAAATGTAAAACTCTCTTATAATATAAGGCGTCAAAATCAATTGCATCTTGGCCTATCATAAAACTATCCGAGATTGAATCTATATAATTAAGATTAATTTTTTTATTAGAATTCCTAATTTTAATTAAATAACTATTAGGAATATAATATACATTTACATATTTTAAATTCTTATTACTAATAATTAAATTACATTCATTAATAGACAAGGATTTAAAGTTTTTAATATAGAGTGACTCTATTTTTAGTATTTTTATAAACTTCAAAACTAATTCAACTAAAGTAAAGTCCTCTACATATACTTTAGCAATTTTATTTTTAAGTAGTACTTTATTTATTAATAAAAGTATGTCTTCTCTATTTCTATCAAAGTATTTAAAAGTATATGTATATACATTATGATAAATTTTATTAGAATTAAGAAATTTATTAGGACAAGGTAAAAAATTAGATGAACTAAATATTAAATAGCCATTTTTAAAAGATAACAATAAATACTTGTCATTCATATAAGTCCCTCTATCCTATCATTAATATGATAACACATTTTACTATCTTTTAAAACAGTTTTATAACAAAAAATAAAGAGCTAAGCTCTTTATTTTCCTATTTGGTATTTTTGGACTAAATATAATAAATCTTTAGAAGTTATTTGCCTATTATATGAGTCTATAGCCTCTATAGCTTCTCCATTTTTAAAATAAATAAATGCAGGAGAAACTCTTAAATTTCTATTTATATTTGGAAATTTGTTTACTAAAATATTAATATATTTATTATTATCAAGATCACCACTTACATCACAATAGTAAACATAATTTTCTAAATCTTCATTTTTTATTTTTTTCAATATATCTCTTTCTAATCTTTTATTTTCTCTACTATGAGTATTTCCAACATATATTATTCCATTATTTAATTCAGATAAAGCTATATCAAGTTCAGATAAATTTATTTGACTAATAGAACCTTCAAGTGGACTAACATCTACTTTTATATATTTATAATCTCTTATAATACTATTTATGTATAGTGTTATTAATAAAGTTAAGATAAATGTAACAATTAATATAAAATAATTTTTCTTAAGATTTTTCATATAATCTCCTCTAAATAATTCTAGCATAACAATATTACTTTTTCAATTTGTTATTTATGTATAATTTAATATTTCTATCTATTATTTTTTTACCTCTCCAATAAGAAGAGTTATATTTATATTTTTCTTTATATTTATCTTCTGACATATTTAAAAACTCATTTACATCTATTATTTCATTTCCATCACTTATAAAGTTATTACTAAGTTTTAAATTTTCATTATATGGACAAACTATCTGGCATATATCACATCCATATATACATCTATTAATATAACTTTCCTCTTCTTTAGTTAGAACTTTCTTCTGAGTCAAATAACTTAAACATTTATTCCCATCTAATATACCTTCATTATTAAGTGCATGTGTAGGACAAGATATGATACATTTATTACATTCAAAACACCTTTCATTTAAAGGCCCATTATAATCAAATATTGCATCTGTTAATATAATGCCTATAAAAAAATATGTTCCATATTCTTTATTTATTAAAAGATTATTTTTCCCATAAAAACCAAGACCTGCTTTATAAGCTAAATACCTTTCATCATATATGTTATTATCTACTCCAATAAATGCTTTGTATCCATTATCTATTAAATAATCATAAATAAATTTAAGTTTATCTTTTAATACTAAATGATAATCTTTACCTACAGAAACTGATGATAAATAAACTTTATCTTTTTCATCTTTAAAATCAACTTTATTATAGGGAAGACCTATAACAATTGCTGATTTGTATTCACTATTTTTAAAAACTTTATCATCTACATTTCCAACTTGAAATGGAGTTTTATAATTTAATTCTTTTTGTTTATTTAAAATATTTTCTAAATCTTTAAAATATTCAAGTTTACAAAAACCAACTAGATCAACACCTAATTCATGTAATAAATTAATAATTTCCTTATTTAATTTTTTCATAACTATATAATATCATAAAAAGATTAACTAAGTTAATCTTTTCTCTATATATTTAGTTAATTCATATAAGACGATTGAAAGAATAATAAGTATTACTATACCACTCATAACAAGATTTAAATTAAATATTTGAGAACCATATAATATTAAATAACCAATCCCTGCTTTTGAAGTTAAAAATTCTCCCATTATTACGCCTATTAAACACATTGATATATTTATTTTTAAACTATTAATTATCACGTTATAGTTATATGGTATTACTACCTTAAATAATATATCTTTTTTAGATGCTCCAAATGTTTTTAATAATTTAATTTTATTTTTATCTGTATTTATAAACCCATTATATACAGTTTGAATACTTACTATTAATGATATTAATACAGCCATTAAAATAATACTTTTTGTATTAGCACCAACCCATATGATTATTATTGGTCCTAGCGCTACCTTAGGTAATGAATTTAACATAGTTAAATATGGATCAAATATTTTAGATAGAAACCAACTTTCATATAAAATAATTGATATTATTAAAGATATTATAAACGTAATAATAAAAGCAATTAGTGTTTCATACGATGTTACCCATATATGATATATTAATCTATTATTTTCAAATAAATTTATTATAGTTTTAATTATTCTAGAAGGGCTACTAAATATAAATGGATTAATAACTTTATATTTAGACAATAATTCCCATATAACAAAGAATATAATAGATATTAATATTTGACTTAATAATACTAATGTCTTCCTTCTTTTAATACTTTTTATATATTTATATTGATTCATCTAAATCCCTCCAAAGTTGATCATAATAGTAAGTGAATTTTTCATCTTTTCTATTATTAATAGGAGTGCTTTTATTAGATAAATTAATATCATATATTTTTTTTATTTTGCATGGTCTTTTAGATAAAACAACTACTTTATCAGATAATGAAATAGCTTCTGCTATATCATGAGTTACCATTATAACAGTTTTATTTTCTTCTTTTATTATTTTATAAACATCATCACTTACTTTTAATCTTGTTTGATAGTCTAGTGCACTAAAAGGTTCATCAAGAAGTAATATATCTGGCTTAATTGCAAGCGTTCTAATTAATGCTACCCTTTGTCTCATACCTCCTGATAAAGATTTAGGATATTTATTCATAAAATCTTTTAGCCCATATTTAATAAGTAAATCTTTAACATATTTAATATTATTACTAGTTAATAAATGTTTTATTTTAAGGCCTATAATAGCATTCTCATATACTGTTAACCAATCAAATAAAGAATCATCTTGAAGCATATAACCTACTTTTATATCATTATTATTAAATATTATATTTCCTTCATAATCCTTATCTAATGAAGATAATATATTTAATATAGTACTTTTACCACATCCAGAAGAACCTATTATTGATATATATTCACCATTATCAATATCTAAAGAAAAATTATCTATAGCTTTTATTTCTCCTTTTAGAGAATAATAAACTTTAGATAAATTATCTATTTTTAATATATTATTCATTAAATTTATTAGTGACTAACTTATCAAAGTTAACCTTTTTATCAAGTGAATCATTATATATCATAATACTCTCTAATCTTTCATATGCCTCTTTATCAACAAAAGTAGTATCCCACCATGAATCAGCATTTTTATATCTTTCTATAATGCTTACTAATTCATTTTCATTAGTATCTGGAAATTGATTTTTAATAATACCTGCTAATTCTTTAGAATCAGTTTCTTTAGTATATTTTAATCCTTTATTTAAAGCTTTAACAAAAGATTTAATAGTATCTTTATTAGAATCAATATAGCTTTTTCTAGCATAAAAAGCAGTATATGGAACTTCACCAGTCAATAAACCAAGAGATTCTAACACACAACCATATCCTTCACTTTCTATTTTAGAAGCATTAGGCTCAAATAAATTAACAAAATCTCCTTGACCTCCAATAAATGCTCCACTTAATGCAGCGAATTCTACAGATGTATCAATATTTACTTCACTAACATCTATTCCAGATTCTTTTAAAGCATATTTAAAAATCATTAATGGCATACCACCACTTCTACCTGCTAAAACAGTTTTACCTTTTAATGAATTAACATCAAACTTATCTTTTAAATCACAACTTCCTACTAAAAATTGACCATCTCTTTTAGTTAAAGATGCAAAAGTCACAAGATTATCTTTTTCTCCATTATTATAAACATATATAGTTGCTTCAGGTCCACTAAAACCAATATTAACATCATTGGATAATACAGAAGCAGCTACCTTATCAGCTCCTGGAGTTAATACTAGATTAACATCAATACCTTCTTCTTCAAAAAAACCTTTTTCAATCGCAACATACCATGGTGTATAAAATAATGAATGTGTTACTTCTGCAACATTAATAGTTGTTAATTCTTTATTATTAGATTTACTATTATATAAACCAATAACACCAAAAACTAAACAAAAAATAACACATACAAATAAAATTATCTTTTTCATTTTACCCCTCTTTCTTTTTTATTATATTCTTAAAGAGGAGATAAGTGATTTATAAACAACTAAAAAAGAGGTTTTAACCTCTTATGAACTTATATCAGCAGTATTAACTACTATAACCGGGCGAACCCCGCTGCGGTTCGTACTGCTGACGAAGTTGTAGCCCAAGTTGCCACTAGGGTACACAATACACACGTTGTTACTGCTGCTAGCAGAACCCAACCAATAATTTGCTCCGTTTGTTATTTGAGTCTGTGTCATTGCATTTGCTTCTGTATATGTAAGTAATCTTCCTGTTCCTTCTATTCCTAATGTATCTATATATTTTTCTACATAATATGCTATACTGTAATTTGCATTTCCTGCATTATTATAAAATGCTACACTATAGTTTGGTGCTGTACTATATGTTGTATCATATATATTACTTGCATTATAACTTGTTCCGTATTGTGTATTTAGTGCACTTGTTGATGTATCATACCAATAGCCATTAGATGTAGTTGATCCAGAGAATGGAACTGTTGCTATTATTGAAGAGGCAGACACATATCCTTTTGCATCTACACTTTGCAATCCATATCCACTTGCTGATGTTGATATTGGTGTACATGAACTTGCACTTGTACAAGTTTGTCCTACATATAAATTATATTTAGCGATTAGTATAGACTTACTTGAATCATAATTGATTTTAGTTAAGAATGTTGAATCTAGTGAACTATAATTTATTGCATTTGTTATATCATAGAATTCTTCTGTAGTTCCTATTTTAACTACTGGTAATCCTGTTGTTGAATCTGTTCCATTTCTTCTTATCTCTGTTGCTTCTGCTATATTTAATGTTCCATAGAATTCTTTATTTTGATTGTAGTTTTGATTAGATCCAGTCTCTTTAAATAATGCTGTTAATGTATATGTGTGCGTTACTCCTGGTGCTATTGATATGTTTGCTTTTACTACTGCTCCAGTTGATTCAGTTAATCTTGTGGGTACTGCTGTTTCACTTATTGTTGGACAAGACCCAGATGTTGCACTGCATGTTGCAGAAATAACTAATTCACCATTTATTACTTCATTATATAAATCTCTCCATATGATATTGTAATATGCATCCACATTACCATTATTTGTTACTGTTAATGTTTTTGTTTGTGTCCATCCTGGTTCTGCATATTCTCCAGATACTATTTGTACATCATTATAAACAAGAGACATATTTGCTGTTCTTAGTCTCATAGATGATGCTGTATCATTACCTGTTATTTGTATTGTAAAATATGCATATGATATACCAGCAATAGATACTAAAAATATTAATGCTGTTATTACTATTATCTTTATTTTATTACTTTTACTTATTTCATTATTTTCCATATCAATACTCCTATATTATCTAAGAGTATTATAATATATATGTAATATATATTGCAAGATTTTGAAAGTTTTTTGCTTCAAAAAAAGTGTTTTCAAAATTTTTTGCGTATAATTATAATAGAGGACATAAGATATATGTCTTTTTTATATGGAGGTGTTATAAATGGATTATTATGATGAAATTAAAAACATATTAATTAGTAATGAAGCTTATAAGCAAGTTAAAGATTATTATAGTGATTAATTGATTTAATGAGTTATTATAATGTTGGTAAATTATTATATGAAGCAGGTAACACTTATGGCGAATCTATTATTAAAAAATATTCAAAAAGTTTAACAACTGATTTAGGTAAAGGCTATTCATGGAGAAATCTTTATAATATGAGAAAGTTTTATCTATTCTTTAAAGATAATTTTAACATTTTGCAACCACTGGCTGCAAAATTGACTTGGACTAATCTATCACTGATTTTAGTAATGAATGATAATAGTAAAATTCATTATTATATTAATAAATGCATTAACTATAATTTAAGTAAAAGAAAACTAATTGAGTCAATTAAATCTAAAGAATATGAAAGATTAAGTAATGAGACTAAAAATAAATAAATTAATAATAATGAAGTAAATATTGAAGATAATATATTAAACCCAATAATTATTAATACTTTTAATAAAGATATTACCAAGTTTAATGAAAAATTATTAAAAGAGTTTATTTTGAATGATATAGAT
>Ga0247610_10000628_pt1 | contig 48284 bp, 77 predicted proteins | sample 174DNAGHGhighgp2_FD_193483 | JGI IMG/M metagenome (GOLD analysis project Ga0247610, IMG submission 193483) | Sheep rumen microbial communities from Palmerston North, Manawatu-Wanganui, New Zealand - 1742 DNA GHGhigh gp2 | ecosystem: Host-associated > Mammals > Digestive system > Stomach > Rumen...
TCCATTCTGTTGATACTCGTTGACTAACATCATTTGATAAGAAAATCGGCTTATAACCAAGAGAGTTAATCCTTAAAGTACAGTTATTTTGAGAATCAGCAATATTATTCCTAAGAAAGACAGCAACGCCATCAGTATATGCTACAATACCAGGGAATGATCCTGTAAACTAGTTATTAGATGCTGCTGCAGCTCCAGAAGGAATAAGGCCAGAAAGATTATGGATTTCGCCACCGACGCTTACTCTATAAACATTTGCCATAATATCCTCCTTAATTATATGATATATTATTAACAAAATATTCATATGCAGCATAAGCACAATCTACACGATATGAATAAGATGAAGCTTCACATCTTTCATAGCTTACACAGAATGCCATTGCTGCATCATATATATTTTCAATTTGAAGAAAAGCATCATAACTAAATCCTTGATAATAAAAATAACCAAAAGTATCTATTTCATACTTAATATTATCTTTTAAATAATCTAATTGATCAAGAAGATTTAATCCTGCAATTCCCTCAGAGAAAGGAATATACCACATACACAATCCATAAAAGCTATTACCGGGGCCGGCATAAATATCATGTAAAAGATCAAGGGTTAAGCCTCCAACCTCTACCATCATATTACCAAGAATTCCCGCGCATACATAATCATTATATCCTAAATCTTTAAGATATAACCATGTTATTGTTGCTATTGGATATTCCTCAAGTTTCTTTTCAAAATTTAACCAGTATAGCTCTCTATAGTGTGCATCCCACCATTTTTCTTTAGCAAATTGAATAACAAAATGTTCTTCATCTAGATTAAAATATCTAGCACATTCTGCTAAAGCATGAGCATTCTCTTTTTCTTCTCTACATGATTCTATTTTGTCATATAATAAAGCAAGTTCTTGCTCATTAGGCTGATATGCATAAGTCGGAATAATTGTGAAACTCAGTATCACAATGATTAATAAAGCGGCAAATATTTTTTTCATTTTGAATTCCCTTCCTTTTAAAAAAATTTGTAGTTTAAAAATCAAGAGATATTTTATTCACTATTTCGTAGTCTTCAATAAACAGCTAAGCAGTAGTTACATAATTAAAAGTGTTTATATTACATCTTCCCAATATATTTATAGTAACACAACCCTCGGGAAGATATAACGATTGGAATTCGTCAAAGCTTGATTTAAATTTAATAGCATTAACATCGTCAGAAATAGTAATTTTAAGGGTTGGGTTTTTCATTGCGGAAACGAGTTGGAAATTTTTTGATGTTAATTTTATATTTTCAATAACTACAAGAGGTTCTTCAACCCCCTTGCCCCATAAGGTTTTAGCTTCAGTAATTCTTTTAATATCTTCAGCCTTTACCAAAGAGCTTTGAAAAATAAAATCAACTTTATAACAAGGAGAAAAATCTACATCTTTTAATATATTGTTTGTAAACTAAATTAAAGGTTCAATGTGTCTATCTAGAACGCTTGCGCCAAAAGCATTTTCATGACCTTCGGCCTTCGCCAATCCAGATTCATTAAGAAGTTTTTGGAAATCTTTTAATTCTGATTTGTCATAACCTCTGCCTGAGCCTTCCCAAACAATAGAGCCGTCTTCTGTTTCTTTTTTATTAAGTAACAAAACGGGTTTTTGATATTTTGCGACTAATTGATTTGCTATTAATCCTGTAAGATTCTTGTCTACTGGATTTTCTAACTAAATCAATAAAATTTTATTTTTATTAAGATCTTTCTCTTGGATTATATTTTCAATAATCTCTAAACTAGCATCCCTTGATTTTGCTTGCCTATTTTTTACATTTGTGCAGTTGCGGCAAGCTTGCTCTGCAACAGTTTCTAGCGATCCTTTACATCCGCGCTTTGTTGAAGGAATTTTCTTTTCTCCTTCAAAATAAAGCATAGATTTAAAAAGAACTTCTTTTTCTTCCTATGTGCCAACTCGTACAGTAGCATTTACATACGGCGCCACATAAAAAGCAATACCCTCATAAGTTAAAGTTGTTCCTAGAGAATAACTTTGTTTTTCAACCATATATGAGAAAAAAGGATTTTGAATATTATCTAAACCTAAATTTATTAACTCTTTTGTTTCAAAATTTTTACATTCTACCATGTCCGCAATGATTCCAAGAGCCACAAGGTCTAAATAATTAAAGCTATACATTATATCATTCATTCGTTCATCAATAAATTCACAGAATTTAAAAACGACCCCGGCGCCAGATAATTCTTTATTTGGATAGTTATCTATCTAATTATTTATTATGCAAGCGTAAGGCGATTCGACAGGAGTAACGTGATGGTCTAAAACAAGAACATCTATTCCTTTATCGAATAAAATTTTATGTTCATCTATCTAATTGCTTCCTGCATCTGGAACAATTACAAGAGAAACATCTTCTGGTATAGTATCAATTATAATTCCATGTTGCTTCTCAGAGTGAATACGATACTAAACGTAGGTTTCTGTATAATTTGGAAACCTATCATGCATCCAGTTTATAAGAATGGCGGCACTCGTAAAACCGTCACAGTCAGCATCAATTTGAATAAAAATTTTATGCTTTTGGCCGATATGCTTTGCCAGCATAGAAGCTCCTTTGTACATATTCTTTAATAAAGCTGGATCTAGTATGTCTTCTTCTGTGGTATTAACGTAATGAGGAATATCCTATATTTTAAATCCTCTATTAACTAACGTCTATACGATTGGATCTGTATAAGTTTGAGGAGCAATAAGAGAATATTTCATTTATTTTCTCCCTCTATTATTTTTAATTTTTCTTTTAATTAGATTAATCATTTTAGTCAAAGTATTACTCGTTCTTTGAATAATGTTAAAAATTTATCTTTATCTTCATCTATTGGAGAAGATTTTAATTGAGTTATTTTATTCCTGTCACAAATAAAACTTAATAAAATATCTTTTTTATATTGTTCATAAAATTTTTTATATCTTTTCTCCATTGCGACAAATTTTTCATCTCCAATATCAACGAAATCTCTATCAAAAGCAATGATAATTTCTTTCGCTCCACAATATTTTAATAAAAATACTTGATATGAAGATAAATTACTTCCACAACACGCCACAGATATATCATTTTCATATCCAAATTCTGTTTGATATCTTAAACAAGCTTTTTCACTTTCAAAAACGATTGCTTTTTCAAAAATACCAATATTCTTTTTACTATTATTAATATTATATAAATTCATACCAAGAGGATGATTATATAATATATTGTTTATTTTTAATGGTCTATATTTACCATATAATTGAGCATCTTCTATTGATAACGATCTTCCTCTCAAACCTATAAATCGAGAATTTATATCAAAATGAGGAATTGTTACTTGCCATTGACCAGGATAAAATCCTATTTTATTATGGCGCATAGCGTCAATACTAATTTTATCTACTAGCCAAGGTTCTATAATTGCATTATAATTAAAACAATCTAATATATTTGAATCAAATTCTGGCAAATTAATAATAGTGTCTGGTAAAGATTGAAGCTTATTTATTTCTTCATATCTATCATAAACGATATCTTCATCGCTTTTTTCTAATTCGCCTATATCAACATCTTTACCAGATAAACCAAATTTATTAACAACCCACAAAACAGCATCATTTAAGTCCATGTCTTTACTGTAGTTAAGTTGCATTATTTTTATTATTAACTGGAAGATGTCAAAAGTTGACTCTTCACAACCGCCAGTATAACATTTAAATAATTTACTATTTTCATAATAATACAACTTATGACTACAATCTTCACCAAACTTATGATGACAAATTGTTAAAGATACTAATCCAAAATTTGTAACTCTTGGCTCTCCGCCAAACTCTTGCAAAACATCATATATATCATCTGATGTTAAAGAATTTCTTACTTCTTTTTTATCATAAACAATCATGCTTGCAAAAACTCCTCACTTTGAACTGCTACTTTAACATTATCTATTTTAATTAAATTATAATTATAATCTGTCGCAAACATTGGATTAATTCTACAAGTTGATAAATCTGCAGAACACCATAAATATATTCCTTTATATCTTCCTCGTCTATTTTTATAAACCGATATTTTTAATTGCGGATTCGAGAAGTGACCAGCATCTAAGACTGGTTTTAACGATTCAACATCTTCACTTGTCACTTTTAAAATCAATGATCCATAATCTATTTTATCGGCTATTGCTTTTGCACCTCTTAACAAGTTCTGGTCAGGTGTCTCGGCATGATCATAATCACCACTTAATTGAGTTGCTGACAAGATAAAAACACCATACTGATTACATATATCTTTTAATTTTGTAGATAACATAAACAATATATTATCTTCTCTTAATTTAACTCCACCAGAACGACGAGTTATTTCTTCCAAAATTTTAAGACTTGTATGAATATAATCATGCATTATATATGTAACGCCATGATCACGAATATTTTTCTTAATTACATTTTCAATATCTCTTAAAGAAAAATCTGGTAATTCTTCAATATAAACAGGACTTTCCTGAAGAACTTTTGCGGCCTGAAATACCCTAATCTCTTCATCACCTATATATTTACCATTTAATATATGTTCCTCATCTACATTCGCTAAAAATGCTAACATCATTGTTTGAACTTCTTCAAGCTCTTGCTCCGTTGTTATAAACAATGTCGGCTGATGCGCACCTACTTTTACCCAACCTTCCATCGGATCATACACTTTATCACAACCAAGCATACATGTGTCCGCAATCATACTACGAGTTTTACCAACACCGGTCGCCGCACTCCGCAAATATAATTTTTTAAGCCTTGCGCCTCTTGTGATTGTATTGATCATTGATCCATATAAAGGTAAACCTACTTCTGGAAACTCTTTAAATTTTTCTATTAACGCTTCAATTCCTGTCCCAGCTTGATATAACTCACCTTCATTCGATTCAATAAATTTACTACGAACTTGAGATATTTTATCATCTATTCTATCAGCTATATCAACTAAACTTGAACTATCAAGATATTCTTCTTGAGCCTGCTTTTTCTTCGCATCTATAATATTATCAGGATCATATATATCTGAAACATCGACCCCAAAATTATCATAAGCTCTTAATAATGTAAATTTCTTCATTCTTTGATAATAATAATCAAAAGAATCTTTATCTTTACAATTATCAGAAGCTTTCAGTAGCCATTCATCACCTTTTGCATTTTTATAAATTGCTTCATTCTTTGGTCTTGAAGATAAAAAATCTGCTATTGTTTGTAAACTAATTTTCTGAACACCTTGTTGCCATAACTTTTGGATTGTACCAAAAATTATTTGATGTACTTTTTCCGGAAAATCATCTTCAACAATATTATATTTATCTTCATAATCCAACAGAAAGGGATGATTATAAACAATACCTATTACATTGATGATGGCGGTCATATCTACATATTTACTCGTTGCCATCTTCCACCTCATCATCATCTAAAAAATCAAAGCTACTTTTTTTCTTAACTTTTCTTTTTGGCGGTTGGATTACTACACTTATATCTTTTGGCATATAATCTGAAATATTTTTTCCTTTGTTTATCTGTTGCGCCAACCATATTCCATAAAAATAATCGTTACTTTGTTTATAAATATATGGAACTATACCAATCGATCCGTTTGAATCTGCGATTGAATTTTTTTGTATCTCATACCAATATATTAAACTTTTTAAAATACCAGTATAAGTATAATTATATTTACTTCTATAATTGTCTATTAATCCTTTTGTTCTTATATCAATTTCTGAAACATGAAATAATTTTTTTATATACGATTCGAGTGCTATTCTATCTTTTTCTTCTTGAGTTTTTCTTGCCTCTTCCTGCTTTACGCACTCAGGATGCGCAAAACGACGAGCACTTAAAGCCACAAAATCGACTTTATCTCTATCAAATTCTTTTTTACAATAAACACATTTTACGATATGCAATTTGCGCACCTCCTCTTATATATATTATAACATAAAAAAATAAAAAAGTCAAATAGACACCACTCTACTTGACTTTATTGTAAAAGAAACACAGTCTCTTATTTTACCATTGTACCTTTAATTTCATCTATAATAACAGAAATAAGTTCTGCCTGATTTCTACTCGTTTCGCTAACCTTACGGCCCTTGCCAAGAATTTTTTCTACAATTGCTCTAATCTTTGGCGGATTATCTTGCGGATCCTCATCTACAAGACGTTTAGCCAAATCGCCAAACTCTGTAACGAGTTTGTCATAGTCAAAGGTCGGCGCCACGATAGCTGTACTACCGCGCTCATCGGTTACGAATTCATTGTTGTAACTTTTTGCCTCTTTGTCAATAGCTTCATTCAAAGCATCGACAAGAGCTTGGTATGAAAACTCTGGAAGTTCAGAAACTATATACTTAAATCTACTTCCTGTATCTACACTATTATCATCTGACCTAAGAATCATCTTAACCTTGCTAGTTCCATTATCATTATACTTTGCAGCATAACAATAAAGGTCGGCCATATTCTTGGCGATTTCATTAAAAGAAGAGGGGCAAGAAGGAACGATCTGATTATAGGAAGTTCCATCTTTTCTCTTGAACTCTTTTTCTTTTGCGTGAGAAATAAAGACGAGAGCATATCCAAGTTGTGTTATTGTTCTGAACACATCTTCGAACTCTTTTTTAGCCATTGCCCAACCGCCGCCATAGGGGACGTCGCCGAGTGTATCTACATCAGCTTGCTGACAAACATATTTTTCACACAGACCAGCGGCTATATCTATTGTATCTACTATAACAGACTTGTAGATTTTCTGAACTTCTGGTTTGCGGAGTTCTCTTACAACACTTTTAAGGTCACTCCAGCTTGTTATATCTTGAGCCATAATACCGGGAATAGTATTATAGCCTTTTTCAAAAGCAAGTAACAAACAACCTTGCATTTGGGCAGCCAAAGAGGTCTTACCAGTTTTTGGCTCCCCATAGATATAGGTTATATACCCTGACAGATCTCTGGATACTTTATGCGGGGTTATTGCTAAAAGATTTATAGCCATAATTTATTCCTCCAATAAATTAAAACTTAAAATCATCATCAGATCCGCCAATTACTCCTGAAGCAGTAGCTGTATCAGCAGCCGGAGCGGCAGCATTTCCACCATTTCGAGATTCATATTCAGCTTTAATAGAAGCCAGCATTTTTTCTCTTTCTGCGCTCCACTCAGACAGCTCTTCTATCGTCAGAGTATCTTCACCAAATTCATACGGTTCAGCTTGTGCGTTGGTAATGACGTATTCTTTCTTCGGAGTAACTATCTCTCTCACTACTGGACCGCCAAACGCAGATTCTTCTTCATATCTACGAACGGTCTGCTGAACTACCTGCTTACCACGAATCTTTGTGAATACCGGCAGACTCTTACTATCTGCAAATCCCATAAAATAATCAATTCCTGCGGGCATATAAATTGCAAATTCAACCGGAATAAGTCTCTTTGCATAATCAAATACAACACCTTTTACTGCTGCATGATATGCAATATTTTTATCAGGATCTTCATCAACTTCTTTTACACCTGTGATAACTATATCTTCAACAAAAGAATTTCTCTCTGCTTCTGTTGCATGAAGCTTCTGGACAAGATGAATAAATCCACCTTCATTTCTTGGAGCAGATACAAGATTTCCATTTGATGGAGATACAAAATCATTAATAGCAAGTGCGGTTGACACATTCAGCTTTGCAGCTTCCGCCACGCTCTTTGACATAACAGAAGGAATAGTTCCTTCAAGAATATCTTTCAGAGTTGCATATCCATCTCTATTCTCCGGAACATATGAAAAATGAACCGGAACTATATTTAAACAATCATCATCTGTTGCAATTCTAATTTCGCCAGTTATAAAATGAAGACCGGGTGTCTTCGCATTCGGACCAGCTATTCTTTCTTTCAAATTATGTTCATATAAATAACCTTCAAGATAAACACTATTATTAAATTTCTTCTTTGCCATATTTATTTTCTCCTAAATAAAATATAAATAACTTTTTCTTACATATATATTATATCAAAAATTTTTTTATTTTGCAACTTTACTGGACACGGCCGCGCCGCCCTTGGTCATGTTATAACCAAAATCAGAGCTATTAAAGAAATTGATCCAATATTTTTCTCCATTGTTCAAATCATTAACTGAATTGCAATACTCTACTATTTCAAAAGAGAAATTTTTTAATCCGTCATCCCACATATCTTTATACATCTGGTTATTATTAGCATCAATACCAAGACCTGCTTTAACGTGAGTTTTAAGACGATCTGATAGGGACACTGCCTAACCAATATAAATTTTTTGATTTAATAAATTTGTTATTTTGTAAATGCCCATGCCTTTTTCTTTTTTATCTAATATACGATCCAATAGAGCAGAAGTAGCATCTCTATAATAGCCTTCCCACAACATTTTCTTTAATGGGCGTTTTTCTCTAAAGATTGGTAAAATTTCTCTAATTTTATCTATTTCGGCCCAATCTTCGTCTTTTAATAAGATATGATACTTCTGATCTTCTGAAGCGATTTGACTTTTTCGTTTGGCGTCTTCATTCGCTTCATGGGCACGTTTTAACAAAAGATCTAAACTCTCTTGTGCTTTTTGTGCTTCAAGAGATAATTTTTCAATAGAAGATTGATAATTTTTTACATTTTCTTCTATTATAGATAAATATTCTTCATCTGCTTCATTCTTATATTCAGAATACTATTTACTTAATTTTTCAGCTGCTTCATCAAATTTTTCTTCCATTAAAGAATAGTAATTTTCATACCAAGCATTAGCTGTTTCTTCTGCGGTTTTCTATGAAGAAATAGCATTTTCTTGTAAGATTTCAATTCTACTATTTAATTCTGCAACCGTAATTGTATTATTTTTTGCAATCTCTTTTAAATTATCTATATTTGAAAGTAAGTCTTCTTTTTTCTATTCAAGATCTTTATTTTTCTATTCAAGTTTTTTATTTTCTTCTTCTATAGAATAATTTATTTCAGAGACTTTTTTTAATCTTGGCCGAATTATAAATATATATACGGCCAGCATAGCTATAATAATTCCAAAGAATATAAATAGCGGTATTAATAGCCATTCCATTATAATACCCCCTTAACGAAATAAAAAGGCGAGATTAAAGTCTCGCCTCTCTATATTCATTCAACCTTATTATTCAGCATCTGCTGCATCGAGGTCAAGAGCCTTACCTTCATCGGTAAGAACAAGGAACTTCACAGCGGTGTGAGATCCATCTTCATTCTCGATTTCAGCGGGAACTCTTATGCCGTAGCCTTTTCTCTGAATAGCGGAAGTGAAAATGCCGTTAACACTAGCCTTTGCCATTCCAAGATCGTCTGCTACGTCCTGAGCTGTTACGTTAGCGTCTGCTCCGAGACCCTGAAGATACTTAAAAACTGCCTTTGTTGATTCTTTCATAGCTGCCATGGTAATAAATCTCCTTTTTTTCCTTTGAAAAAATTTTTTTCTAAAAAATATATTTAAGCATTTTGCTTACAAGAATATTATATCATAAATAAAAAATAAAGTCAAATTTTTTATTTAGATTTTTCTAAAAAATTTTGAATTAGTTCATCTAACAAAACTAAATCATTCATATCTTCAACCCTATCTGTTAGTGATAAGATTATTCCTTTAGCTTCTTTAATCACATAATCAGTAGAATCAGGATTGCTTATAATAGCTTCTGCTTCTGCTATTTTTTGAGCGATTTCTTTTAATTCCTTTTTTTTCATAGAAGGGTTTTTCCTTATTTAAAATAATAACATTTTTTTCTTAGAAAGTCAAAAAATTTTTAACAAAATCTTCTTCTGTCATAATAGGAATATTTAGTTTTTTTGCTGAAAGATTTTTAGAAGAATTACTAGTAACATCATTATTTATTAAAATAGATGTATTTTTTGTAACAGAATCTACAACCTTTCCGCCATTATTCTCTATCTCATTTTTTAAACTTTCTCGGTTTTTATATTTTTTTAATTTTCCGGTTATTGCGATTTGCATATTTTGCAAATTGGTTCCAGAAGGCTCGGAAATATTATTTGAGATATTTAAATAAGAATAAATTTTATCTGCTTCGCCAAAATCAAAATTAGTCAACGATATTGTTTTATTCTCTGCAAAACCATCAATAGTTGTAAAATCAAAATTATTTGAAATTTTTTCTTTTAAATCTTCATAGGAAGTAATAACTTTTGATAAATCTTTTGCGACCGATGGCCCAATCAGGGGAATCCCAAGAGAAGAGAGGAAACTAACCAGATTAGTATTTTTACTATCTTCAATAGCTTGAAGAATATTATCAACTGATTTTTCTCCAAAACCAACTTGATTAATCCATTTTTCACGATACTTTTTTAATTCAAAAATATCATGTAAGTCTGTTATCCATCCCCACTCTACCAATTTTTCAAGAGTTTTTCCAGAAAGTCCTTTAATATTTAATCCAGCCTTTTTACTACAGAAATGATCCAACTTATTAACAAGTTTCCCTTCACAAGCAGGATTATCGCAATACAGAAATTCTGTATTTTCTGATTTGGATATTTTTAAATCTGGCGATCCGCAAGCTGGACAAATTTTGGGATAATCTATGGCTTTTGTGCTATCATAGTTATCTTTATCAGCTCTTGTAATTTGTGGAATAATTTGATTTGCTTTTATTATGACTATCTCTTGACCAACATAAGGAGTTCCTAAGACGTCTTTCATAATACTTAAATTATGAAGCGATGCTCTACTTACAACAGAACCCTCTAATTCAACAGGCTCAAAAAGAGCGATTGGCGTGATTATTCCAGTTCTGCCAATACTCCATTCTATTCCTGTTAAAGTAGTTATAGCTTCTTCATCATAAAACTTATACGCATAAGCCGCTCTTGAATGATGAGAGGTGGCGCCAAGCGATTCGCCATAATTTACATCATCAAATCTACCAACTATTCCATCTATTGGATATCCCAATTCTTTTACTTCGTCTTTTATTGCTTCTATATCACTTTCAACAATATAATTACAAAGTTTCATGGGCGGGACAAGAAAGCCCAAAGAAGAAAGTTCTTTCATTCTTTCTATAAAACTATTATAGCTAGAATTAAAACCTTTTATAAAATTCCAAGCTACAAAAGTTAAATTTCTTTCTGCACATTCATTGGCATTAAGAAGTCTAATAGATCCACTTGCAAAATTTCTCTGATTGGCATAAATATTTTCAAATTTTTTGAAATTTTGTGCTGTACAAATAATTTCACCATCTACTACAATATCATCTTTTTTAGAAATAGACAGAGGAATTGATAAAAGAGTCATTGCACAGTGAGTGACATCTTCTCCCTCTTCGCCATTTCCTCTTGTTTCAGCTCTTATTAATTTACCATTTTGATAAAATAATGAGCAAGTTAAACCATCTAATTTTGGCATTAAGACACAATTTCGTGAATTAAAATATTTTTTAAATTCATCAAAATCTTTTGTCTTATCAAGAGAGAGCATAGGATGGTTATGTTTGACTTTATTTAAAGCATTAACCACCTTATATTCTATCTTTTGAGTAGGAGAATTTGGATATACCAGATTTGTATTATCTTCAAGATTTTTTAACTGGAAGTATAAATCATCCCATTCTTTATCTGTCATTATTGGACAAGATTGATCATACATTTCTGTGGCTTTATTTAATTTTTCAATTAAATTTTTTATAGTTGTGGCTACTTCTTGATTATCCATATTTAATTCTCCTTTCTATATATATTATAAAATATTTTTTTATAAAATTCAAATTTTACTAGCAGAAAGGATTTTTTCATCTTTGATTACTATAGATCCAGATGTTGCACGAGCGCTAAGAGTTAATTCTTTAGCTTCAAGACATATAGACTTAGCCTTTCCCGCAATCAATATTTTGTCCGTAGGATTAACTAGGGAAGCGCATGAGATATTTCCAGTAGAAGAATTAATCTTATAGCAACAAACACCTTTTCCATTTCTCTTCTGGGTATTAAATTCAGAAAGAGAAGTCATTTTTCCATAACCTTTTTCGGTAAAGATCGCAATATTATCATTTTGATCTCTTATTGGTAATGCACCTACAACTTCATCCTCGGCGCCAAGAGATATGCCCTTTATACCAACTGTTACTCTTCCAGAAGCTGGGAACTCTGAGGCCGGACATCTTATCGATAAACCTTTTTTAGTAAATATAATAATATCTTCTTCATCGGCAAGAAAAACAGAAGCAAGACGATCATCTTCTTTAATTTTTATTGCTTTTGTACCAGTTTTCTTTTTTATTCCAGTATATTCATCAAGACTTGTCTTTTTAACAAGACCATTTTTAGAAACAAATACAACATATTTTGCAGAAGTATCTCTATAGATAGAATAGATAATTTGCGGATTCTCGTTTGGCTCCATTTCAACCAGAGCTTTAACGGGGATACCCTTAGACGTTGCATTTCCTTCTGGAATATCATCAACTATTAACCTATACATATTACCCATATCTGTAAATATCATTAAGCTATCTACAGTATTTGTGCGGAGTATCATAGAAGTTACATCTTCTTGAGTCTTTACTCCTTTTCCACCTCTTCTTTGAGGCTTATAATTAGTATCAGATATTCTCTTTAAACTTCCATTTTGAGTTAAAATTACTACACATTTTTCTGGCGGGATCGCTGCAATTTTCTTTTCTTCACTATCTTTTGGTTCTGCCAGCTGTGTTAATTCCGTTCTGCGGTCATCGCCATACTTTTTCATAATCGCAGTTAAACGATTTTTTAATTCATTTAATGGATTGGCGAGAACTGCGTTAAGGCGAGCTACTTCTTGTTTCAAGCCTTCAATTTCTTCATTAAGTTCAACTTTTTCAAGATTTGCCAATTTACCAAGCTTCATATCTGTAATGGCTTGCGCTTGCGGTTCTGTAAATTTATATTTTTGACAAAGATTTGTTCTAGCCTCGGCCGCAGATTTTGAATTTTTTATTAAAGAAATAATATTATCTATATCTTCAAGAGCTTTTAACAGTCCTTGATCTATTTCTAATTTTGCATTTGTTTTATCTAGATCATATTTAGTTTCTCTCTTTATGCATTCACTATTATGATCTACATAGATTTTACAACAATCTTTTAAATTTAATTCGGTTGGCGTTTTGCCTATTAATCCAACCATATTATAAGAAAAAGAACTTTGTAAATCAGTTTCTTTAAATAATTGAAAAATAGTCTTATTTATATTAGCATCTTTTTCACATTCAAGTACTAATCTAAATCCATTTTTTCTATTGCTTTCATTTCTAATATATTTAATTCCTTCTACCGAACCATCTTCAGAAGCTTTGCCAATTTCATCCATAATAGCTTCTGTAGTTACTCCATAAGGAATTTCATAAAAAACAATATTGTTTCCTTCAAGCTTATATTTTCCACGAATTTTAACACTACCATGGCCAGTTTTCATAATTGAAGGAATTTCATCTTTATTTATAACCAATCCTCCAGTAGGGAAATCCGGGCCGGGAAGCGTTGGCTCTTTTCCATCTATATAATCAAATATTGCTTGGCCAACCTCGTTCAGGTTATGGGGTGCCCAGCTACACGCCATGGCGACGCCTATGCCAGAATTAGGGTTACAAAGAAGATTTGGAAAATAAGATGGAAGAGTTACTGGTTCATCTTTAGTTTCTGAATAATTGGGTACTGTATCAACGACATTTTTCTTCATTCCTACAAGCATTCCATCTTCAGTGATTGGCGCCAGGCGCGCCTCAGTATAACGGTATGCTGCAGGTCCGTCACCATCACGATTTCCCTTTGATCCATGGAAGTCAATCAGGGGATATCGCATTACCCATTCTTGAGACAATCGCACTAATGCACCATAGATGCTGCTGTCGCCATGCGGATGCCAGTCCGCCATTACCTTCCCCACGATGTTTGCACATTTTACATGAGGCTTTTTAGAACTAAAACCTTCATCATAAGCACTATATAAGATTCTCTTTGCTACTGGTTTAAGGCCTGTTTTAGCGTCTGGTATTGACCTATCTGTATTTACTGCTACCGCGTATTCAATAAAATTAGTGCCAAGCTCAGTAGTAAGATCACTTAGAATCTCGTTTGCCATAAATTGCTTTCATCCTTTCTTCGAAATCTTCTAAAGCCTCTTCAAAATAATATAGTTTGGTAATTATTTCTTCTACGGCATTCTCTTTTAGCTTTATTGGATAATCTCCAATACCACGATAATCTCCACGCTTATATTGTCCACGATATAAAATATCTCCATATTGATTCATAGTAGTTAAACGATTATTATTCATTATTTATAATAACCTTCCTATTTATAGCTAAAAATTTAATTTCATTATTATAAAATTCAAGATCTGTGCGTGGAGCATGATATTCAGTAAATAATTCGGCACATTTGTCAAAAGAAGTTGCTCCAATATTAATATCATCTTTGTCACAATGAAGATGAATTGGTGTATGTCCATATCCATCAATATTAAAAGATACTTTTTCTCCACAGTTAGGACAAATTGGTATTTCTTTATTATTCGACATTATCAATTATCTCCTTGTTAAGAAAATCAATTATTTCGTTAAGTTTGTCAATAATATCATCAAAATTTGGATGATTTACGCAAGTTCGTCCATCAGGAGAGCTGTTATAATATTCTAATTTTTCAATTTTATTTTGCATTATAAATGTCTCCTCTTCAATAAAATATTTATTATCCATTTAATCATTCCTGATTATAGGTTGCTTCTTCTGAATGTTCTTTAATATATAACTTTCTCGGAATAATAGCAGTTCCCATTAAATCATCGAATAACTTCTTTGCGGCATCTGCATCATCGATTGTGACTTGGCGAATGATCCTTTGATCAGGGTCAGTTAATGTTTCTTCCGTTTCATCGGCGTCCATCTCCCCTAATCCCTTCATCCTGTTGACCTTGTAAGACCGTCCTTTGTTCTCTGCACGATATTGCTCTAATGCTTCATCATTCTTAATGTATTTATAACCTTTACTAGTTGTTATTTTGTACAGAGGAGGAACGCCAGCATAAATATATCCATCTTTAATAAGTTGAGGACAGAAATTCCATATGAATGTGTAAAACAAGTTCTTGATATGTGCCCCATCAACGTCAGCATCTGACATAATTATTATCTTACCGTAACGTAGTTTATTCCTATCATATACAACTTTCATTGTTTTTGGATCAATTTCCAATCCAAAGGCATCTAGCATTGTCATGATTTCAGCATTCTTTTGAATCTTGTCAAGGCTTGCCTTGTGAGTGTTCAAGATCTTGCCTCGAACTGGTAACACCGCTTGAAATTCATTATTTCTTGCGAGTTTCATATTCCCTGACGCTGAATCGCCCTCGGTGATGTACAGTTCACACCGTGCTCTGTCTTTACTATAGCAGTCCGCCAATTTTGAATCAAATTTTAATGCTTTTTCTTTTTTAACTTGTTTTTCTCGAATGGCATTTCTAGCTTTGTCTGCGGCTTCTCTTGCTTTTCTAGCCATTTTTGCCTTTTCGAAAATAAGTTTTATTTCTTTCTCATTAACGATAAACCAGTTATGAAGCTCTTCAGTTATAGCATTTGTATACGGAGTCATTTCAATTTTAGTAACTCTCGTCTTAACCTGCGCATCGTACCCAACGCCGGCCGCAGTTATGTTAAATACTATATACAACCCCTCCTGGATATCATCGCCAGAATAATTTTCTTCACCATCTTTAAGCCACTTTTTTTCTTTAAAGAATTTATTAAACTCTCTCGTTAAAAGTGATTTGATTTGAGTAATATGCGGGCCGACTGTTGTAAGACCAGTATTAACATATGGAACAATTTGAAGAGAATAATTTGATGTGTAAGTCATGACCATGTTTATTTTATTTTTTCCATTTTCATAGTCAAGATCAAAACGATTACTTATTAACTCTTTATTTTTTACCGCATCATCTACTAAATCATTTAATCCATTTTTAGAAAAATAACGAATTTTTTCTCCATTATTATCTAACTCGATAGTCAGTCCAGGACATAAACATGAGATAGTTTTAAACAAACTTTTTATTTCACTTACATTGACTTCTGGATGAGTAAAGAATTCTTCACTAGGTTCCCATTGAACTAATGTACCCGTTGTTTTATTTTTCCATTCTCCAGAATCTCGATGATCAAATTCTCCTTCTTTAAACCAAATGTGTTCATATTGCCCATCTCGATATGTGATAACCTCAAGCCAGTGACTAAGGAACGTCGTGATCTTACTGCCGATACCGAATGATCCTAACGAGGTTCCACCATACGTTCCATCTTCACGATATTTTCCAGATGTGTTAAGAACGCTAAAAGCGGCTTCGAGAATTGTTTTACCATCATCACGGAAACTATTTGGAATAAAACCTTGACCAAAGTCTTCTACTATTACAGTCGATCCTTTTAAAGTTACTTTAATAAGATTACCATGACCTAGATTATATTCATCAACCGCATTAGATATAATCTCAACTAAGAGCTGCGTTGCATATGTACAGTCGCCTGCGTATACTTGCGGTCGAAGCCTTGTAAATTCAAGAGGTGATAATGATTCTATTGAATTTTCTGTGTATAAATTATTTTTATTTGTTGCCATTATTTTGTGGTCGCCTCTCCTTTCGCCAATCTGTCTGCTAATTCATTCCATCGATTTCCATTATGTCCTTTTATATGATGTAAATCAATTTGATAACCAGAATGTTTTAAATCATACATTTTTTGTATTAAATCTAAATTTTCAGGAGTTTTTTTATCAGATTTAATCCAACCATTGCTTGCCCAGGTATCCATCCATTCGTTATATGTCCGCACGCTATAATTACTGTCACTATATACAACTGGAACAAAAAAACTATTATTTCCATAGTTCTCTATAACCCAAAGGATACTTTTTAATTCTTCTCGATTGTTTGTTGTTGGTTCAAGACTTTCTTGATGAATTAAAAGTTCTGCACAATCTAGTTTTTCATTTACGCCAACAACGCCAAATCCGCCATACCTGTGTTTATTATTGGCGCTTCCATCTGTATAAAAAACCATTTTTTATCCTTTCTAGTTTTATTTTTCTTATCTATATAAATTATATCATTTTTTATCTTAAAAGTCAAAAAAAAATAGGGTTACGATAAAAATATCGTAACCCTAAAATTTTTTTATTAAATTCCGTATCCGGTATCAAGATTTGACTGAGGCGTTTCAGACTCATCTTCATCTTCTTGTATTTGCGCTAAGGCAGTTTCGTAGACAATGCCGCCTTGAGTATTTTCCTTTTTTGACTTATTATAATAAAATCCCTAGCTTACTGCATATGCAGTCCAGGGGAGAGCTGAAAAACTGGTCAACCACGGAATAGATCCGGTATAACCTTTTATAATGCACAGATAGGCTAATCCTAAAAATGCTAATGTTTCAACCCAAATAAGAAAAGACTCTTGAATTAACAGAGTCTTGGAAAATTCTCTTTTCTTTTTTCTTTCCTTTATTTTTCCCTTGCCAGTTTCAATGATTATTTTCATTTTCTATTACGATAGAATTTCTGATAAAATCTTTTCATAATAACTGCTGATTCTTCTCTTGACAAGGGTTTCTGAGGCATTGTATTACATTTTTCATCGCCAACGATTAAGCCCATTCCAACAGCCCAATCCATAGCTTCTTTACTCCATTCATGACCTTCACGCTGAGCAAGATTTTTAAACGCCTAATCTAACATAGCATCAAACTTTTCCTGCGTCATTTCACGTTCCTCCTTGATTTCTTCTAATCTTGCATTTACATCTTTTCTAAAGCCGTCCATAGTATAAGGCATTTTTAACTATTTCCATAAGTGTTCTGGATCAACATGACGGCATGCCCATCCTCTTAGACCACCTTCATTATGAGAAATAATAACTCCATCCTAGAGAGGGTTTAAATTAAAATCTGCACATAAAATTGCAAATAATTCAACGGCAGAATTATATGTTCTTGTTGTCATTTCTCTAGCTCTTGGCCAATTACTTACTGCAAAACCAGCTCCCGAACCATCATACTGTATACAATCTGGTTCGCACATTTCAACACCAATATGCGTATTATTAGCAGATCCGCCAGCGTGCCATCCACGCCAATACCACGGTAATGTTTGATACACATCACCAGTATATGCATCAATAAAACCATGTACACATGCTCTATCATAAGTTGGCTAGTTAAACAAATTTATAAAATTCTATGCAGAAGCACAAGAACACCCTACGCTATGAAGCATTAATCCCTTAACTATAATTTGCCGATTAGCGGTATAGCAAGGATTCTATGTCATAATACTTTCTATAATTTGCATAAAAAATCCTCCTTTTTATCTACCTTTATATTATTTAAAAAGAAGGATTATCTATTTAATTATTTTTGCCCATCATTTGCTTTTGCTCGATTTTTCCGCAAAATAGAATAAATCGTAGCTTTATTGCTTATAAATTCTTTTAATTCTTGATATAAAGATTTTATACCCTCTTTATATAGAATATATGCTGTTTTAAAATTCATCATTTCTTGATAAACAACATTCATTTCATAAGAGTTTGGTTCAATTTTTCCATTATTAGATAAAATTTTATATAATCTTTCAAGAGTTTCATATCTAAGTCTGGCATCATTTTTTAATTTTTTACTAAGTTTTAACATTGCTCTCTTTTCTGCGATACTTAATCCAGTCTTTTCAGAGCAAAAATCTCTATCCTAGTCATGGCACTGCGCTTTTCCAGTGAATTTAGCACCCTAGTATGTTAATGTACATGTAGCGATGCCGGTTTCTGCGTCCCAGCTTGAGTCATAATTTTTCATAACTACTCCATTATTTTATTTTAAACTTCTCTTTGTATATATTATATCAAAAAATTCTGTTCTTGTCAAATTATAATATAATTATAATTATTATATAATAAATATATATTATATATATATTTTATTTATTCCCTATTATAATAGGGAATAAATAAAATAAAAGGGAGTTATCTATAGTTATAGATAACTCCCTTAATATTTATAATTCTTAATCGAAATTTGACAAAGAGAAAAAAATATAGTATAATATATATGTAAACTTCTCTTAACTTTATAAAAATGGAACCGAGCTATAGGTATATCTATATCTCGGGGTTTTGTCATGCCTTAAATTCCAATTATTAACAATCCGTCAGTAATACTCGATGGTGTCAAGCCGCCAATCTGCTCTTTTACATAAGAGGTGATTGCGCCAGCCAAAGGGATACTCTATGTCTCTCCTGGAATATCCTAAATTTCATCTATAAAGGTTTTATCAAATCCAATCTAGGTTCCCGTAATAGTAATAGGACTTACACCAGTATAAGTTTTACCCCAACTTCCTTTATTGTCATCAATATAATTATATACGGAACTGATCTTATCATCGGCATAATCTTCAGCGTATTCTTTTGCTTCGTTAGCTTTTTCATTGGCATAATTTTTTGCTTCACTAACTTTTTCATCAGCATATCCTTTTGCGCCAATAATTTCATTATCAACGTAAGATGTTATAGCATTATTTGTAGGAATACTTAACGTTGATGTTTTATTATTATCATCAATCTATGCAGTTATGCCATATTCAAATTTAATAGTTAGCCCATCTACTGCTATTGGATTTTCACCAACATATGTTTTACCCCAGTCTTGACTATGAACTTGAGCATATTCATCTATCATAGTAGGAACATTATCTGCGATATATTCAGTTACCGCTTTATTAGTTGGCAATCTATTTGTGGCGCCAGCTTCGCCAGGCGTAATAGTTTCATCTAATATTCTATTAAACATTATACTTGTGCCACTAATCAAAATAGGATCGACGGCAGTATATTCAGTACCTCCGCCGCCTCCTCCTCCAGTAGCACTAATAACATTTGTATTTGGATCTATGGTAATATTGGCGCCGGCTATAAGCTTATCTTGCTTTGCGGCAAGCTCTGTTTTTGTTGCCAAAGGAGCAATTTGTTCCTATACATAACTCTCAGATGCTAATCCATTCGTTATATCTCCTATTGAAAGGGGATTATTAGCTCCACTTGCCTTAATAAATACAATCTATTTATTTGCATTATTGTAAGAAGCGGTTACATATGCATCAGAGATAATATCAGAAATGGGCAAACCATCTTCTATCGGGAAAGCATCTCCACTAGCATCTTCAAGATAAACAAAAATAGAAGAATTATCTTTCGTTTTACCTATTCCAACTTTTACAGCTGCCTTTTCAGCAGGAACATATGCAGTAAAAGAGGCATCAATTTCATCTTTTGTATAATAATTTTGTGAATGAAATGGATCATCGTGGACTGGCCAAATGCCGAGAGCGTCCAATGAAGTATCTCCAGATAATGTAACTCCATTGACTTGAGGCTTGTTCTCTAAATCATTGTAGTTACCTGTTCCTCCTGGAACAATACCAAGTTCTTCGGAGGTTTTATTACCAATAAGTGTTACTCCATTGATACTTGGTTTATTACTTAAATCTTTGTAATCTCCAGTTATAGCAACCATTGCTAAGCCGCTAATAAATTCAGCCGGCAATTTATTATTTAAATCAATTTTTTCCTATAATCCACTAGTCATAGAAGAAACAGGGATTTCTACAATTTCACCATCTTTATACTCAATGATTATAGTATTATTATCTGCATCATAAGATACAGATAATACTAATGATTCTATTGGTAAATCAATTGTATTAGACGTATAAATTGCTTCATCGTCTTTATTATATAAAATAGCTTTAAATTCATAAGTCGTAGGATCACATTCTAGACTAATTTTTGAACAAGTATTTAAATCAGATGGAATATTTTCTAATGCTTCAATTATTTCGTGAAGAACTTCATCCAGAGTTTTATTTTCATAGTAAACAGAATTTGCATGAGAAGCAAAAGAAACTATCTGCTTACGATGTTCTGTCATAAAATTTTTCTTTATAAAAGGCTTGTTTTCTGCCATATTAGTCTTTACCTCTCTTTCTTCGCAATATTCCTTTATTATATTTAAAAAAAGATCGGTCGATTTTAATTTCTTTTGACCAAAAAAAGAAAAAGGCGAGATTTCTCTCGCCTTTTATCATTTTGGTTAATCAATAACCGAATACAAGTGGACCTGTGTAATGGATTGGCGTCCATTCAACAGGCTGACCGAAATAGTCTATTCTTACTGCCAGATATTCTTTGTTTTCAATAACATTGAGAATTGTTTCTCTATCAGTAGAGTCAAGTTCAGTATCTTTAGTAACAAAAACATAAGGCTTCAGAAGATACTCTTCGGCATTGAAATCAATACAAAGAACGGTCATAAGATATGTATAATCGTAGTCTTTATATTCAATTTCTGCTACAGGCTGTAAAAAGATTACTTCATTAGAAACATAAATTACTTTATCGCCGTAGCAAGTTATCCAAGATTCACCGGCTTTATATTCATCACCAAAGATGAAAGCATTACGTGAAAATCTTTCATCGGCGAAGCTCAGCCTAGAATCTGTCTCACGCCAAATGACGACATTATAAAGAGTATCGCCAACGAAAACAAGTTCGATTTTGTCTTTCTGTTCATCTGGAATAAATTCATCCTTCATCATATCAATAGCTACGCCATTCAGATAGAATTTAACTCCCTCTTTAACAGCTTCATTGACAGGATAGAATGAATGGGAATCAAAAGCAAAGCCTTTCCACATATTATCCATTCCATAGTAACGACCACGAACTCTTTCAGAAACAACCTCGTCCGGAATAGCATCTCTTTCATAATCTTTTACAATATCACCAAAACCTTCGAAAGTAGAAAAATCAGATCTTAAAGTATATTTTCTTCCGAAGTTTTCTCTGAATATGGCTTTCAGTTCATAAGGTTTACCCTCATAAAGCTCAACCAGATGCAGATCAAGTGCATTGTAGATTATCTGAGCAACTTCGCCACGAGTTACATATTCAGTATCTCTAGCGAATACGTCTTCACCGAGACCCTTTTCTAAAGCAATAGATATAACGTTAGAGGGCCATTTGCCTTCCAAATTCGGAGCATCATATCCAAGAGCGTTAAGCATAATAGTAACCATTTCTCTAAAAGTGATATTGGCTTCTGGTTTGAAATAACCATTACCATAACCATTAACGAGTTTTAGTTCAGCTGCCTTTTCAACGTAAGGAGCATACCACTGATTTGTAACATCAACGAACAGCTCACCATATTCAGCCGGCAGTGTGTCTGTAATTGCGGCAACCATTAATTTTGCCACTTCGGCTCTTGTTATAAGTCTGTCAGGTCTGTATGTACCATCTTCATAGCCATCGATAACGCCAAAATCAATGAGACACTTAATAGCATCTTCATTTATATGATTTTCTATATCGGTAACTGCGAAAATAGGGGTAATACAAAACACGAGCGTAAGAATAAAAGCAAGAATTTTCTTCATAACTTTTCCTCCATAAATTTTTTAGATAGCCCAAGGATTTGAACCTCAATCTAAAAGTCTTACATTAAACGAGGCTATCATGTAGAAAGGAAAAGAAAAAATTTTCATTCCTCTTTTATTATTTAATTTTTAAGTTAATTGTCTTTTTTATTTTTGCTATAATATTGACAAACAGCCTAACAATCTAAAATTTTTTTCCCTGAAACGATTGGCTTATTATATAATAAGCAATAATCTTGTAATAAAAAAGAAGTATTTGTATTAATCGTTTTTAAATTAAAAAAAGAACAATTTAAACAATTTTCTCCATCCGGAACCCAAACATCAATATTGATTTTTGGCATTGTCACCCCTCCTTCCGGATATTGTTTATTTTTTATTTTTCTTGGAGATCTTGAATTTTTACATCAAGGAGTTTTAAAGCAAAGCGAGAACCCGCAGAAAAATCATCATGACTAAATGAAATTTCATCTAAGCATAATTTAATAATTTCTTTTATTTGGGCGAAAGCGTTTTCTTTGCCATTCTTATAGGCAGATTCAGCGGCGAGCATCCAATTCATATTAACCTCACTTTTCATTTTTTATTATTTTATTGTTGATTTTTTTATTTTGTAATTTTTAATATTCTTAATAAAATCAGAAATTCCAATAGTAAGCATAAGAAAAGATCCTAAAACAATAGTCATTGAAAAGATAAATAATATGATTTCTGAAATTATATTATTCATTTTATAATTCTTTTTTAGAATATTTTTTAATAGTGGACGACAATGGAAGGATTTGAACCTTCGGATCATATGAAATGATCAACGCCTTAGCAGGGCGCCGCATTCAACCACTCTGCCACATTGTCAAATCGGAGTAGTGTGATTCGAACACACGGCATCTACATCCCAAATGTAGCGCTCTACCAACTGAGCCATACCCCGATATAAATAGGAGTGATGGGATTCGAACCCATACTGCAATGATTTTAAGTCATTTGTCTGCTGCCTATTGGACTACACTCCCAAAAATACTCACAGTAGGACTCGAACCTACGACTACCGTTGACATGTGTTCCGGTTGTATCCCACTATTTCAGGGAACACTCCAAACTCTACCACTGAGTTATGTGAGCAAATTAAAAAATAAATTTTATTTTTAGTTATTAAATTATCTTGGAACTTCTGCTATGATCAGTTCTGGCCAAGGAAAGATATACTCTTCCATCTCTTCTTTGTCCCAAAATTTTACTTTGGCAATATAAGAATTATACTACCTTTTGAAAAATTCAATTACATAATAATTATGTCTATATTTAAACTGCTCTTCTGTTACTGATGTTTTATTTTCTGTCATATTGTTTAACATTTCTTCATATTGCTCATCGGATAAATTCATTTCTATTTGTTTATTATTTTGATAAACAATAACTATCTTATAAGGATAGGCTGTACCAAGAAATCCTTCTTTTGGAATAGTTTGTTGCAAGTAAAGACAAACATTTTCATCTAAATCAAGATACGTTTTTTCAATTGTATATCCGTCAAAAGGAGTCAAGTCTTTTGGAAAGCCCGACACTATCCAAGAGCGTTCAAATTTTTCATTAGACATATAGATTTTCCTTTCTTACCAAATGGGGGAGTTGAACCCTCTCCTACAGAGGTTGAATCTGCTATGCTATATACATCATCGTTCCATAAAAAAGCTAGTGGAGGGAATCGAACCCACAACCTGCTCATTACAGGTGAGCTGCTCTACCATTGAGCCACACTAGCATGGCGGGGGGTGTGGGAGTCGAACCCACGCGTGGAGTTTTCTTACTACTCTATGTTACCATAGCCGCATTTCGCGTTGTAGTCTGGACTATGTTTTCACCATATCATATGACTTAGGTGGCTGGTGTATAGTCTCTACACATTTATAAATCAAGAAATACGTTTTAGATCAATAATTTGTTCACTGTACAGTATTTTTTATTACAGTTGTTAAAAACTTGATTTAACTTAGCTCGGCGTTAACTTATAAAAGTCTTTCACCGAATTAGCCAGCATTCACATAGTATATTTCTATACTAGTGTCCAAATTAATAGAGACTCCCGTACTAACCGTTATACGAACCCCCAATATAAGAGTTTTTCTTTCTTTCTTCTCTTATATTTTATCATTTTTTTTTATTTAAGTCAAAATTTTTGATTTTAGAAAGGTTTTATTAGTTATTTGATCCTTGATATTGGATATATAAATCAAATGTTATTGGCGCAGCAATAGCAGGTGATGAATCGATCTTTAAACCAGATGAAGTCTAGGAATATTCAAAAGTATATTTTTTTATATCATCTGTTCCAGACGCTGTAGCAAATACATCAATAATAGCATTACTTAAATTTGGAATCAATTGTGTAACAGTATTAGTGCCACTCAGCATTGTTACTGTATAATGTTTATACTATCCAACTACAGGATAAAGTGTGTTCTGAAGTTTAAAAAATTCTTGATTTGAATCTAAGGTAAAGCATAAACCACCATCTGCTATATTATTATGATTTAATTGATCAAAATAGCCATAATAGGGAATTAAACTTGTTTCAACATTTTCATTTGCCATTTATCAATTACCTCCATTTTCTGAACTTGGTTGAAGGCTATCGCCGGTAATATAATTAACGGGAGAGTAAATTTCATCTGTATCCGCTTTGTATTGACCGTTTTCTCCACCTTGTGTTATTTTGCTTTCAGAGATTTCATTATTAAGAACATTTGGTAAAGCAACATGATCATTTCCTTCATTCTCAGCTAAAACAAATACTTTTAAATCTCCCTCTTCAGACTCCTCTTGGATATTTTCAAACATTAACATACACCCATGTTGGCTTGTCCAATCTTTAATAGGGAAATAGAAATCGCCCATTAAATTTTCAATCTGAAAATCTGTCATATGAACAGGATAGGTTATTTCTGTATTAGAAGAACCATTTGGTTTATAATAATAATATGTAGCATTCTTTTTAATATCAAAGACTGGCTTATATATTTTTGTAATAGTACAATTAGAATTTTCATCAATAGTAGGAATTAATTCATTTCTACCCCATTTCGAATATTCTGTATATTTTAAAGGAGTATCTATTAATTTATCATTACTATTTAATGTTTTAAAAGTACAAAAACAATTTCTATAATATCCAAAATCTGGTTGACCAACAAGTTTATAAATTTGAACATTTTCTGGGTCTCTATCGTTTGATGCTATGTCTCCTGGAGTAAAAGCTATTGATATATTTGTAGAAGAAGAAGAAGTTGTTTTATTACATAAATCATTAAATCTTATTTTATATAAAAATTCATATCTAGTGTTATTTAAAGTTAAAGATACAGAGAAAGGTGCACTTCGATTTGCTATTTTTATAGTAAACCACGGCTTAAATCCGCCTGCTTGTAATTTTGTAGAGGTAGTAAAATCCTTATTTGTTTTTCCTCCTAAAATACCTTCAGGAGCTTCTGCTTTACTTATATTATAAGCATAATACCAACTTTTATTAGGTTCAGTTGGTACAGCCGCACAAAAAATATCTTCTCCATTTGGAAGCTCATATCTTACTCGACCGCTATATGCAGCTACATTTGTTATTGTGTTATAAACAACCATTTCTTTGGTAGGAATATATTGAATTTCATTATTATAAGAAAGCATTTGTAATTCATAATCCTAAGTGGAAGAAGTCCAACTTCTAAAACAATATTGTGTTGGAACATTATTATCTACAAAAATAGTATTTGCATAGGCGGTATAATATTGTCCCCTAAAGACGCTACTGGGAGTATAACACCCACTGCTTATATTATCAAGATATTCAAGAGTACAAATAATAACTTGGTAGTGAAGACATTCATTTGTTGGCAAATCAATATTTGATAAATCTAGATATTGAGAATCACTAAGACTATTGCCATTTTTCCCAGTAATCATTAATTCTTCATTACCTACAATTTCTATTTTATATAAATACTTACTCTAAATTTTAGCATAATCAGACCGAGATTTTGTATAATATTCTGTGGAAGTATCATTTGGCCATTTTAACCTTGTAGAAGTCGGCCCCTAATCATAATAAATAGGCATATTATCAAAATTACAATCGGATTCTTTTAAAATATAAATCTATAAAGCAGAAATATTTTCAGATAATTTAGTATTTGGTTCATTATCAAAAAAACCAAAATTAACTCTTGTTGCTAAATTATCCCATTTTCCACTTGGATTTAATTTATATCCTTTCATTGTTTTAAAGAAATTCCAATTATATAATTCTTTTCCATAAGTAGTCATTTTACGTGATAATCTCATAAAATATCACGCTCCTTTAGACTCCGCAATTTCCGGAAGCAATCCAATATGCAGAATTTGGATTTCCATTTGGTATTATTAATTTTAATCCAATTAAAGCAAAAGGTGCATTTGCTCTTATTATTGCAAAACCATTCTATACTGATACATTGGTATATCCAGTTATACGAATATCTTCATGCGCTTTTATATAAAGATTATAATTTGTCTAAACAACACCAGCTATATTTATATTATTTGCAAAAAATTCATATTCGGTTCCATTTGCTGTATTAGTAGTAACTTTAGGTATTGTTACTGTTATATTTGTATTATTAGACGTAATATCATAAACATTTAAATGACCTGTAACAGGAGTGCTTGCATTAAATTCAACTCCTACAAAAGCATTAGCTGTAGTGCTAATAGAAATAGCTCCAGTAGTAGGATCTTTATTGAAATCATTAAATGATAAATTAAGTTTTAATTGATTATCATTAGTTTTTATAAAGCTATTATCATATTGATATCTTAATTCTATTTTCTGATTTTCTGAATTTTGTTTAAAATCGTTATCAGAAAAATATTCTGATTCTTCACTATAACTTTTAGGTAAATGATTAATTACTTGCATATTTTTATTTTTCCTCCTTTACCTTGTATATAAACTTTCCTGCCCCCTTAAGAGGGGTCAAGAAAGAAATTATGATTAAATTTTATTCTTCAATATAGTCATATGTAGATGGTGACGGGTAATTTCTTGTCGATGTATATGTAGATAGTGTTCCCTGTGGAACATATACTTTACAATCCGAAGGAACGTTAGTCCATGCATTTGAAGCACTTATAGAAGGTGGAGTCGTACGCTTAAAATGTATTTCTCCGAGACCATAACAAGCATTAAATGCATAGTTGCCAATACTAGTTACATTACTAGGAATAGTAATTGATGCAAGAGAACGACAATTCTAAAATACATTGTTACCTATACTAGTTACGCCATTAGAGATAGCGATTGATGCAAGAGAATAGCAGTAATAAAATACATAACCACTAATACTAGTTACACTATTGGGAATCATAACTAATGCAAGAGAATAACAATCTTGAAATGCATAAGTATTAATACTAGTTACACTATCAGGAATAATTATTGATGTAAGAGAATAGCAATAATAAAACGCATAACTACCAATACTGGTTACACTATTAGGAATAGTTATTGATGCAAGAGAGCAGCAGCCTCTAAATGCATTATTACTAATGCCATAAATATTTCCCAACTCTATTTTTTTAACACAATTAAGATACACATATTGTGGGTTTGCCGAACTACTAGTGTCTTTATTAAATATTTTACTACCACTAGTAGTATTGCCTATTATATTAATATTTCCATTAATAGCAACTATATAATCACCTTCATGAGCATATTCGTGATTTCCATATACCATTGTAGTTGCGCTACTTCCAGTAACAGTACTTGTAGTGCCATCTCCCCAATCAATAGTAGCAGTACCATTTATGCCAAATCCTATATAAGGATGTAATCTTCCTCTTTCAAGATGTACATACAATCGAGTTTTACCATCGTCTGTAATATACATCTAACCGATGTCTAGTTTATCACAGGCATTTACATATGATTGAGCATCTGCAAGTGTCCAGTTCCATCCTTGTGCCATAAGGCCCTCATGTTCTGGATTTGGAGGCATTGCCGCAAGACCAAGAAAGTCAGATTTGCTATAGGAATAAAGCAAAGTCCCATCATAGTCTCGAAAATTTACATCTTTATTTTCAAGAACCTCACTGCTTTCGCTACTAACATTTGTATAAGAAAGCCAAATATTTGTACTAACTTGTTTAAGAGTTAATACCTCATATTGTATTGTAGAGGTTAATTTACCATTTATAGTAACTCCGGCGCCCGCCAATAAAGTTATCGCATTACCAGAGTCATTATATATTTCAATCTATGTTCCTACTGGAACAAAGGAAGACGGTATAGTAATTTGAATTGAAGTATTGCAAGACAAAAAACACTCTGCATGACTAGCATTTAAAGTTATTGAAGATGAAGTGATTAAAACAGGATTAGAATTTGCATATGGTAAATTTTTCCATTGTGTTATACCATCGCCAATTTTATAATTTCTATTTCCTTCAATGGCCATTTCTCCATCTAATAATACCAAAGAGCCATTATCTTCCCATTCTTCGGTAGTATCTTTTTTTAATCGCACTCGAGTTTGAATTATAGCCATATTAACCTCCTATCAAAAGCCATTCATTTGTGGCGACTTGTTTTAATCGGCAGATTTTATCTTGTGAAGTAACTATTTTTACATTATTAAAAGAATGCAAAGTTACTCCAGATGCAGCCATAAAAATATTTTTGCCAGATCCTTCTTTGCTAAAAGCTATTTCTGTGGCTATTGGATAAATATTGGCTGTAATCTACACTCCGATAGTATTAGAATTAGTTAATCTAATACAAGATTCAAAGTAATTAAAATTATTTAACTAAATGACGGGCATAGTAGTTGTACCATTTTTTTCATAATAGTAATTCTCATATACTCCGCCATCTGGATATGTATCTATACCACCTGGTACTGAATCTACATATGTTCCTTTACCAGCTCCAGCGACTGTTCCAGTCCATAATCGTTTATTATTTGTTCCGGCAGTCGTTTGAGTAATTTTTAAATATATCTTTTTATCTGCTCCAATAGTAAGTGAACCAATTTTTACATAACTATTAACTGGACTTTGCGTACAATAATCACGAGTATTTTTTGTATATATATCCAAAGATTCGCCCACTTGCCAACTAAAATTTGGAAATTTTGTACTGTCTAATGTTATTTCTGTACCATTTCTTAGTATCTAGTTTAAAGTAGGTCCACCGCTATATGGAATCATAGGAAATCCTGCTGCTACAGCAGCGTTCCATGCTGAATCACTTCTAATTTTATCATCATAAAAAATTATTGAATTACATGGAAAAATCATATCAGGGTGGTCATCATCTTCTAATAAAACTAACTCTTGATCATAGTTAGGTCCAGGTGCAACAGTGTATCTATCATATTTTGTAACAGTAGTAGAAGGTGCGCTTGGCATATTAATCATAGGTTTGCTTAGTAAAAATGGAGTATTTTTATAGGTGGCGCCAGTCCCTAATTTTAAGCGAAAATTCTCATTAGCTACTGGTTCACCATCTAATAAAGTAAGATCTGCTAAATTGGCAGCCGTATCTTTTTTAAATTGTAATCGAGTATTTATTTCTACAGCCATGGTTTTATACCTCGATTACTTAGGTTGTAAATATATTTACAGTAGAAGTTCCACAATATAAAATTAATTCATTGATTGCGGAGGCTGTTACGAGTGTTGTTGTAGTGGCGGAAGACGGAAAAGTCGAAGCATAAGCAAGCTCATTCTAGGTACTATCCGTATGAGAATATACATAGTTCCCAGAGGTTGTTTTTTTCGGCAAAGCAGCCTCATCTTCAATCATATATTCAACGCCATTTACATTTATTCTTCTAATAATATTTGCCATTGAAAAAATTCTCCTTCTATTATTTTACGTATAGGATATTGTCTTTTTCATTAACAGAGATTGAATCTTCCCAAAAATCAAGATCATTAACGTTAGTGATTCCATCACCTATTTTTATCTTTTTAAGGTCAGAATATAAAATAATCTCTCCTAAAAGAGGAGTAAAATTTTTTGCTTTTTTCCAATTTTCAGAAGTATCTATTTTATGCTAAAGACGTTCTTTCATGGATTTTTCTCCTATAATAAGAAATAGCCGGTTTTCTTATAGATATACTCTAATAGAAAAAACCGGCTAAATCTCTTATCTTTTCAAAGAGTATATATAAAAAAGTTATCATTTTCAAACTTTCTTAATTGTCAGTTTATCAACTTTCTTCTCTAAAGCTACAACGGCGATTTTCAACATTAAAACGTTATCTGGATCATGTTTTAAAGCTATTTTAGCATTTTCGAGAGCAGAATCATATTTCTTTTGATTATATTGTGAAATCGCCAGAAGTAAATTGCCTTTTCCCAACCAGAAATCTTTTCTTTCAGTCCAGTCATAATGGCGAACCGAGTTTTCAAAACCTGCTTTAATAATGGCCTCACTAAGAGTATATAACTGCATAGCATTATATACATCGCCCATGCAGAAATAGGGTTCTCTATGTGTTGGGTCAAGCTTAAGGGCTTTTGTATACCAAATTAAAGCATTTTGGTAATCATCTTGTAAAAAGTATAAATCCGCCACTCTTGCGGTCGATTCTTCTTTTACAAGAAGTCTTTCAGGTCTTTCTACATCTGGATAAGTTAAAACATTCAGGTATTCTTGCATCGCCATATCATATTCTTTTTTCAGGAAATATTCTCTGGCAAGCAACATTCTAACATGGCTTTCTTCTGGATTTTCTGCAACTGAAAGCTGTAATAAATCAAAATAGCTTCCTCTCGGTTTTGAAGTATCTTGATAATGATGAAGGAAAATATGAGTTCCTGCATCAAGAATCTCTTCTGGTTTTTTCGTATCGTATGGACAAAGAACTTCATGGACTGGGAACTTCCAATAGTAATTATGATTATGAATTTTATCATATTTAAATACATCTTGCGGTTCGCCTAATGCATTATGAGACCATGCATATGTATAATGACATCTATCATAGCCTTCTTTCCAGTTCGCTCTTAAAATACTACCCCAGCCAGCCTCAAATAATTCATCAAAGTCTGTGCAAACTAATATATTTGCATCTTCTGGACAGAGTTTCATTGATTCATTTCTTGCTACATCAAAACGCCAAGGATTAATTATTTCTTGTTCAACTCTTGTTACACGGGGATCATTTAATAATTTTTCAAAAGATCCATCTGTTGATCCGGTGTCTAATACAACGATATAGTCAGCTTCTTTCATACTATCAAGCCAGCGATCTATCCATTGCATTTCGTTTTTACAAATTGCATAAACGCAAATTTTGTTTTCCATAAACAAAAAACTCCTTTTTCTCTTTGAAAAGATAAAAGAGAAAAGAGGAAGGAGATCTTCCTCTTTTCTTCTTACTTCTATTTACATTATAAAATATTTTTTTAGATTTTGCAACTTTTTTATCATAATCAGCTGAATGTGTGAGTATGATTCTGCATGGTATGAGTATGGCTGCTAAGGCTGTGAGTATGTGCAGCAATTTCAACAGTATGGCTATGGTTACCAACGGCCACTGCGGCTGTACCTGTAACAGTAGTATCTGTTGTGCCGATACTATGATTATGAACAGGAAGTTGTCCGGAGCTATTAACAGTAGTTGCAGTAAATGTGATTTCATGAGTATGTGCTGCAGGAGCATTGTAACTATGACTATGAGCATCTACTGTAAGAGTTGTTGAAAGTGTTTCGGAAACAACTGTAATACCATGTGTATGTGCCTTAGGTGCAGTGTAGCTATGGCTGTGTTCTCCAAGGTTAACACTATGTGTATGTGCTCCAGCAGAAGCAGCTGTACCAGTAGGAGCAGATGTACTAAGAGTTGCGCCAGTAATATGATTGACTGTGACTGTTGTAACAGAAATAGTATGATTATGAGCTACACCAGGTACATTATGAGTATGTGCGCCAGCAGAAGCAGCTGTTAATGTCTTAGTTGCAGTATCTGCGTTTACAGTCTTGCTAGACCAAGAAAGGACTCCGTTTGCATCAACTGTAGCACTTCCTAATACTGTAGTTGTCGCAGGAGTATAGCTAACGCCATGAGTATGCGCACCAGCACTTTCAGCTGTTGAAGCGGCAGGAGTACCATTACCTGTACTAGTTGGAGCGCTGTTGATTGTTTTAGAAGAGCTTGTTAAATTAACGGTATGGCTATGGGCATTTGTGCTTACTGTATGTGTATGAGCGCCTTTTTCTTCTGAAGTAACACTTAAAGTAGCTAAGCCAGTATTTGCACTTTGAGTACCATTGCCACTATCGGTTGCATTAGGAGCGCCTTTTGTTACAGTAAAGCTAATTTCTTTACTAATCGCACCGCCACTTCCAGTAGTAGATGCAGTAGAACCATTCTTAGATCCTGTAGCAGCACTTGCTTTACTATAAGAGCCAGAAACAGAAACTGTTATTCCAGTAGAAGCTGAATTACCTGTTGTTGTATTTGGCTTTGCATATGTAATTGTAGCAGAACCAGATGCTGTTTGAGAACCGTTACTACTTGTTGTCGGTGTCTGTAAACCAGCACTACCTGTTTGGTTGGTGCTTGGGCCACCTGTTGTGTTATTACTAGGGCCGCCAGATGCAACACCTTTCTGTACATAATTGCTTAAATCTGTGGCGGTTGTGCCAATTTTTTCCCATGAAGATCCTACAGCTGCATATTCAACATAAGAGCCTGATAATGCGCCAGATCCGGGAACTAAATAAATTTTATTCTTATCTGCAGCAGAAGCTTCCAGAGTACCGGTTACTGTTGTTGATCCACTTGTCCAAACAACACCTTTAGGAGTATCACCAGCTGCAGTACAAACGTAAAGCGAGAAACCCGCATCTATCATAGATACGATTTCTGCACCAGTTTTATACGAAGGTGTATCAACTGATCCAATATTAATTTTATCGGCATTTAGTCTATGATAAGTGGTGCCGATTTGAACTTCTTGGATATTGGTTCCATAAGTTTTGGCCATTTATATATCCTCCTATAATTATTTTCAATTTTATTTAAATTAGATTATTGACGACCAATCTTTAAGCCAAGAACGCCATTGTTATCATCCCAGCTATAAGAGGCTCCGCCAATATCTTCTAGCAAATAATCAGTAGATCTTTTTTTGATTTCTCCTGTTAAAGAATCTGAGACTAATACATTGTCTATACTCTCTTCAAGAGGCACTCCATCAATCTCAACAATGGAAAGATGCCCATTTAAAATCAAATTATCAACATAATCATTACCAGTGACCAATATATTATCCTCGTTAAGACGTAATGCGCCAGTGTCAAAAAAAGAATAATATTGTCCATTGGTTAATTTAACCATTTTTATTACGCCTGTTTGGTTGGGCATGTAATTTACCTCCTTATAAAAAACTATTGATCATTTCTATATATATTTCTTTTTTAGCCTAAAGTAATTACTTGGAAATGACCAAAATTTTTTATAGCTATTTTTATTGTTTATAATAAAAAAAAAGCTCCTCTCCAAGAAGGAAAAGGAGCTTTTTTATTATAAATTGTAAACTCAGGTGAACGAAACGTTCTTTGTCTGTCCAGCAACAACCACATCATCAACAGTAAGTGTGATAGCAGCGGGTGTGAAGGCAGCGGTATCGATTTCCTGCTTGTAGTAAGCAGCTTTTGTAGGAATAAGACCAACTGCTGCGTTACCAGTGAATGCAGCATTCTGGAGCTGAATTCCGCTCTGGCTGAAGCTAAGGTTGTACTTATTACCAGTGAATGTAGCCTGAGAAACAGCACCACCAACGCCACTCATAACGCTAGCATTTTCGAATGTAGGCATTGAACCAGCGTTGAATGTGCCAGGAACCCAAGAACCGCCATTCCAGTTAGAAATAACAGAAGCTTTACCTGTGTCAGAAGCTGTGAAGATTAAGCACTCAGCGTCTGCTCCAGATCCTATTGTAGCAGTGAGACCTGTTTTAGCAAAGCTATCAGATTCAGCAAGAGTAAATGTAGGAGCGGTATATGTACCAATTACGTTGTTTGCGAAGCTCGGAACACTACCAGCAGAAACGACTGAACCAACAACTGTTGCCATTGTAGGAGTTAAAGCAAGAGACTGCGCACCGATTGTACCAGCAGGCTGGAATGCGCCATCATTATCAGCAGCAACTGTTACATCACCAGCTACATTGATTGTACCTGTGATAGAACCAGAAGGTGTATAATCTTTATCTCCAACTAAAGTAATTTCTGTAGCTGCGCTAGCATCTTTAATTGTTACAGAGATAGAGCCAGCGGACTGACCTTTTGCTTCGAGACCGGTAACTGTTACAGCATCAATAGTAACAGAACCAGCGCTCTTATCAGCGAGTTCGCCAAACTGGTGAATGTCAACATATCCACCGTCTCTCTTCTACTGGAGCTTTCTACCAGCAGCGTATGTAACATCTGTTACATAACCAGAGAGGTCGATTGCTGTAGAACCGATTTGTTCCCAAGAATATGTATAAGCACCTTCAGAACCACTTCTAATTGTAATCCATTCAATGTATGAACCAGCAGCAGGAGACTAAGATGTCATATAAATCTTGTGGAATGTATCTGCGGAAGCTGTAGGAAGATCTTCACCTGCGGGAACCACTACGACGTCAAAGGAAGGAATTGTTTCAACAACAGAATCGACATAATCCATAACCTGGGCGCCGGTAACAAGCTTGTCGTTATTACCAACAACTTCACTTATTTCTCTCCATGCAGCATCTGAAAGAGCTGCAACGGCATGAGTACCAAGAAGAGTTTCAAGATTTGCTCTACCTTCAGCGTCTTTCAGGTAATATACGGTATTACCTACTTTTACTTTGGAAAGGAGGGGAGTGTTTTGATAATCAATTGCCATATTATGTATACCTCCAAAAAAATTTTTTTTGTATTTTTGTTTTATATATAAAAGGGATTGCCTTTTATTTTTTAATTTAGTTTTAATCAGGAATATAGGTTAATATTATTTTATAAGAAGGATTGGAAGAATTGTTATACCAACCTTGCGTAATATTTGAGGGAGCTTCAATACTAATTTCAGTCTTAGAAATAGAAAAAGCTCCACTATCAATAAAATATACCTCATGATTATTTAAATTTTTAGAGCAAAAATAACCACAATAAATGGGTTCGCCATCTTCGTCATAAAAAGAATATCCATAAAAACATTCTACATACTCATTAGAATCAGAATTTTCTTGATTTACAATGAAAAAAGATAAAATCTAATTAAAATTATTTGATCTATCAAATTTTAATAAATATTTATTATTCTTATCAATTCTATAAGATGATATAATTTCTGTTTTTGGTTCTATTCTTATTGTTTCAGAAGAAATTTCTCTAATTTTGTTTGGCATTTGAGAAACCTAAATAAAATCTTCAGAATTGATTTTATTTCTAATAGCATCTGCAATATCCTAAAATATTTGCTCATTTACTAATTTCATTCCCATAATACTCACCTCTTAATATGAAGCATTATTAGGAAGAGCCAAACTATTAATATAATTAATAATCGCGCCCTCTGTCGGTATTAAAGTAGAAGCAGTATTATTGCCTATGCTAGTAGTTATACTCCCAGATGCAACATATGTATTTGCAGTTAATGACGAACCATTCACATATATGTCAGTAATATTATGTGTATGATCGCTGGGAGTATATGATCCTGGTTTGTCAGTAATTTGAGCAAAACTATGAGTATGACCTATTGTAGCATAATTACCTGAGGTCGTTGTACCTCCGCCAGAGGTTGTTTCCCCTTTCGGCTAATAATCACGTTCTGCATCTGCTTTTGTTAAATATATAGTGTTTGCATTAGCCTATGTTAAATAAATAGCGTCTGCCGTTGCCTCTGTTAAATATGGAGCGGCAGGCGCCAATCCTTCAATCGTTAATTTATATTCCTAATTATTATTTTTTTTATCTACTACTTTTAAAGTTTTTATGACTATTGGATCCGCCATTGGTTCTCACCTCTCTTACGAGAAAATAAGAAGTTCTTGAGACGAATCATATTCTGCACCAACTTTTGTATTAAGTTGATCTGTAATAACTTTCTAAGTCATTGTTCCATCTGTATTTTGTCCAGTTGTACTATAAAGTTTCATAATCCCTGGTACGGAATTTGACGCGGCTGGAACAGTATCTAAATAATTCTATCCATCATAGAAATAAAGCTTTTTAGAATTTAAATCTACATAAATTCTATTACGATAGCCAATTAAAACGTCTTGATAGGTAGAATCTTTATAAAACAAGTTATTTGATAAATAACCAACTTCAGCTCCTGCATAAAGATATGGTAAGTTGGCCCAAGTTTGTGTTCCATCACCGATCTTTATTTTATTTGTTCCATCGGTGCAATTTTCAATGGCGATCTCGCCCTTACCAAGGACGAGACTGCCATTTGTAGACCACGCAGCAGATGTATCATTCCGTAATTGGATTTTTGTTTTTATCTATACATTTGCCATTTTTGGTATATCCTCTTTTCATTGATTTAATTAGCCTTGGGAATTACCACCATTCAGGATAATTGTGTTTGTAATGTTCGGATTAAGTGTCAGTTTATAAGAAGCTGTCTAACCTGCTATAGCATCAAGAGCAAAATAGTCTGCATCAACGTCACCAATTAAGGATCCGCCAACACCAAGAACATTAGCTAATTCCTAAACACTAATATCCTGACTTAATGTTAAGCCAGCAATTGTTCTAGTCTGAGGAACATATGTTGTGCTAAGAGTGCTTATAATTGGTGTAATACCATCAACAGTTTCATTTAAATTAGAAACTTCTGATTCAAGACTGATCACTTTATTAGCTACAGACCCAGGATTCCTATCATCAAGTTGCTCTTCAGCAATATCTAATCTAGCTTCAATACCTGTTGTAGCATTGTTGATCTGATCATCAAGACGATCAACATCAGCTGTTAATGTTGAAACGGCATTGGTAACAGTCGTCAGAGAAGAAGAAATTGTATCTATTCCAAGAGCAGAAATAAGTTCAGATGCAGTAACAGCTTTGTCGGCACCAAGTGTGACTCCGCCAATTTCAATAGCTTCAACTTCTGCCTTTGTTGCAAGACCGCTCAGATCGATATTAAATCCAAGTTCAACCCACTCTGCGCCATTGCAAGCGTATTCTTTATCTTCTACCTAATATACGGCACCCTTATTATCTGGATCTGTTGGATCGATAACCTGTGTCTTTTCCGGATCGCTATATAGAGTAATAACTCCACCTGCGATATCTGCATAAGCAGTTCCTTCAAATCTCAGAGCTGCTGATAATGTAGCTATCTTATCATCAATGGCATCGATTTCGCCATTTATGCTTGTAATATTTCCTTCTACTGTATCAAGTCTACCAGACAGGCCAGATATTGCAGTTGTATTATCAGCTACGTCTTTTACTAAGCCAGAAGTAGCGTCGCCAACAGTTGTTTTAAGATCTGCAACATCTTTTACAAGACCGCTATTGGAATCGCCAACTACAGTCTCAAGATTGTCAATTGCACTGGCGTTATCAGCAACGTCTTTGACAAGACCTTGTGTATTATCGCCTACTACATCTTTAAGATCTGCAACATCTTTTGCTAAACCAGTAGTAGCATCGCCTATAACTGTAGTAAGGTCATTAACAGTTTTTACAAGACCTGAATTGTTGTCACCAACGGTTGTTTCAAGAGCTTCAATTCTTTCTGCGAGATCGCCTGGAATATCGCCCATAAAATAATCAAGTTCGTTCCAAGGTGTTATACCATCACCTATTTTAATCTTTTTTACGTTTACGCCATTTTCTACCGAAAATTCTATACCTATTTCAGCAGCTGCTAAAGTAGGATTATACTGTTCCCAATTCTGCTTAGTGTCATTTCTAAGTAAAATTTGAGTTTTAATTGTTGCCATCCGCGTTTCCTCCTTGTATTGATTCAATATCTTCTAAGCTACCGCTCAAAGATGTGTACTGTTGAGCTGCAGCATCCCACTAATATAATGCGCTTTCTTCTTCTGCTCGATAAATAGCAGAAGGAGATCCAACTTCAGGGAAATCAGCTTTCTTTGCATAGCTTTGAACTGCTCCTTCGCCTACGTACTTTAAGCTGTTCCAAGTTGTTGTTCCATTGCCTATTTTTAATCTCTATGTGTCAAGTTCATATCCTGGTTCACCGGCTCTCAACACGGGATTGAGCTATGCCCAAACACTTGATTGACCGCGCTTTAACAGGAAGACGGAACCCATATTTTTTTCAGCCATAGGTTGCAAACCCCCTCTTTAAAGATATGTATGTAAAAATTAAAAAAATTTTTAGCCTCCAATGTCTTTTCCATCCCACACATAAGTATAATCTCCTTCTCCGTTGCCGGTTTCAGAGCCTGAAGAATTATTGTTCGGGGGCGGATTATCACCAATATCCTGGCCATCCCAAATATATGTGTCTTCACTTCCAGATGTCGGATCAGAAATATCTCCTCCATTATATACGTCAGGATCAGTATCTCCTCCACCTCCGCCACCTTCGCATACCCAAAGTTTCCATTGATGATTATTGTTTAATATGTAAATTTGAGAAGCATCTGTGATAATGGCGGTTGAACCTGGAGTTAATCTTTGAGTAGGATAAGCAAACATTTCCATAACAGTATTAAAAATAAGTTCTTTAATACCATAGGCTACTTTGTTTGAATTTCTCGAAATAGTATAAGCCATTCCCAAGATCCTCCTTATGTGGTAAAAATTTTTTCTTTTCTATTATTTTTGAAAAAGAATAGGAGTAAGTTTCCTCTTTTTGTCCAAAAAAAAAGAGCCATTATAGCTTTTTAGGAAAAGAGGGTGGCGGCACCGGCTCAAGTGCTGCATCGAACCCATTTTAAATCAAAATTGAATTTGGGGCCACGGATGCTTTTGATCGCCAACGCCGCAATCAACCTTGTCCAATTTTCTATCTTCATCTGGATAAAAGAAAAAAGGACGCTTTCGCGTCCTATTTTCCATCAGAAGAAAAGATCTAACAAATCAGGGAGTATATCGTCAGAAGAATAACTCATATGGAATGAACCATAATCTTTGCAGAAGCCACGGAGAGCTTCATAATACTTCTTCTGTGCTTCAAGATAAGCCTTATACAGACTTTCTACCTTTTTAGCACGATCAGCTCTTTCTGCAGTGAGAGCTGCCTTCTTTTCTTCTTCGACCTTCTTGGCCTCATCATGCTTCTTCTCTGCTTCGGAGCAGGCCTCGATAGTGTCATAAAACTTGTTCAGTTTTTCGGAATAATACTTCATTTGAAACTCCTTCTTTCCAAATAAAAAATATATTAAAAAATAAGAAAGCGAGGTAGGGTCGGCGCAGTGACGCTGCCCAAACATTACGTTACCATGGCCGTAGTCTTATTTAAACGACTCGCTTTGACAGGAAGGGAGAGATTCGAACTCCCATTATTAGTTTTGGAGACTAAAGTCCTAACCATTGAACGACCTCCCTATATTTTTGTTTAATGAATAACAAAAGTTAACGGAAAAATAAACGAAAAAGATTTAGGTAATGTTTGAAAGGCAATAGAGGTATTTTTTTCCAATATTTTACATTTTCAGTTTCTATTGTATTACCTCCTGTATTTCTATCAAAAAATTCTTTTGTGCTTGGAGAAAAAACTGCAACTGAATAAAATGTTCCATCTGTAATTAAATAATAATCCATTGTCTTTGGAAGTTTTTCTGACGTTTTATGCCACATTATTTTATCCTCCTAAGCGCAAGTATTACGAAAGGTACTTTTAATCCATAGCCACTATATACATATGTTATTTCATATTCACAGTCATTAAGGGCATGATTCATTCGGTTTCGAGTAAGAGATTTAAGCACTGTAAATTTAATATGGTCACCTTTCTGATATTCTCTATCATTCTCTGTTAATTCAAAGGTTTTGTCACCATTATATATTGCATCAGCAAAGTCTGATAAGATACCTACTTCATGTATTTTCATTCGTTTTCTCCTTTTGGTTATTTATCCATACTTGGCGTTTTCATAGATTCTATGTCATTTTTAATTTGTTTTTTAATTATGTACATTATTGGAAGAATAGGTCGTTTATATAATAGTTTAGGATTAATTTCTTCAAAACAATAGCACTATGACTCATATGAATCTAAACGACAATCTTCAAGAATACAGTAATAATAACAGAACTCTGAGTTATCATATACTTCAACGCAATGCTGGCAGTTTGCACAACAAGCTGTTTTTATTATCATAAATTATTTCCTCTCATATATCTGTTTGTCAATCAAGAAAACAGAGTCAATTGAATAATCAGAAAAATGATTGTATAACGAAATAATCCCGTCAATGTCATCATCATCGAATCCCTTTAAAGCCTTCTCAAATAAATTACCTGATAAACAGGCTAAACCTTCATCTTTACTTTGTTTATAAATAGCATCTTTAAATGAAGATGCATTTTCTATTATACTTATTTTATCATCATATGCATAAATGAATATATAATCTCTTGATTCATTGTTAGTAGTATTATTCACTGTTTATTTCTCCCCGACGTCATATATTTTTTTATCAATCAAATAAACTTTTCCAATTGCGTAAGCGAAATAGCCAGCGAATTGGTTATATGATGAAACAATCCCAACGATATCATTTTCATCAAACTCATTCAAACCCCTTTTGAATATTTCGTATGCTACGAAAAAGGTAAGACCAATTTCCTCACAGAGCATGTTAATAGCATCTTTAAATGAATTGACGTTACTTATTATCCTTGCGTCTTCTCCAAATTTATTAAAGAATATATAATCTCTTGGTTCATGATTGAGAGTATCTTTCATTGGCTTATCAATTTTCTCTTCCTGATTATTTATATAATCAAAACCGTATAACCATGACTCAAACAGTCTCTCAGATTCGCTTTTAACAGTATATTCCATCGCTTATTCTCCCTTTTCTTCAGCTTTAAATCCCTCAAGCATATCTTTGTATAGCACTTCACGCAGTATAGTCTTTTCTTTTAATGAAAGAGTGATTGGTTCTTCCAATCCCGCCCGAATTTTGTTAAATAACATTTTCTCTATTAAAAGTCTGACTTCCTTTTTTGGGGTGAACCCAACGCAAGTACTGCTGTCAGGGGTAACAGGACAACGATATATATACTTACAATCTTCACATTTGAAATAATCTTCGTGTTCAGTCATATACCTCACCTCTACCTATGTATGTTGCAGAAGGGAATTGCTTGTGGAAAGCATCATAAGCATCAAGGCACTGCTGTTCTGTTTCATAGCATAGTATCTTGTTATAGTAGTCGAATGAATGGTACGTATAGCATGGTTTGTATTCTTCCATAAGAGCAGTCATAGCATCTTCTTTAATATCAAAAGTATCATAGAAGTCACCAGATGGAATAGAAAAAGCGTAGATTACTCGAGTATTTTTCTTTGTTTCTAGTGATGATTTTTCTTTCATTCTTACTCCTATTCCACTTCGGATTTTTTTGGATAGATATGATTCTCAATAATTTTTCTCTTATATTCTTTTTTATAATCTGCCTTTGTTATATAACAAGGGCATTTATCTATTCCGCCCATTTCTTGTGGGTATTCTATTTTCTTTTCATTTATTTCACAGTAATAATCATAATGGATTGTGTCATAATTTATATTACCATAAAATAAATGCCCACATGTTGCACAACAATCATGTCGCTTGTATATTTTCATTGCTTATCTCCTACTCTATGATGTTCAATCTACTTCTATTGTTATCGCTTTTAATCCAGCAGCATAAGCATTGTATATTTTATCTAACGCTTCTCTTGCCTGTTCCAGCGTTGGAAAATGACAATAGTCGTGTTCACCATCATCGTCAGTAAGAATTATAGTGATTATTTCTCTACCTGCAATTTCATCACAATCTACTTGCAATGTTCTAATATTTTCAGTATTATAAATGACGCATTTATTGCCTTTTTTAAATCTTATCAGCATATATATTCTCCTCAATATCGATTCCAGTAATTTCTTTAAAAATCTCTTTATCAAAATTTGGAATTGCTTTAATAATCGCTTTTTCATCTTCTGAAAGGCTATGCCACCAAATAGTTCTACACATGGAAATACTAACTTTTTTTAGATAACCGCCTGTAACTTCTGCTTCTGGGTGTTCTTTTTTGTCATCATCTCTCATGTCGTAAAACTTTCTATACTCAAGCACATTGCTGGGCATTTGATTCAAAAGGTTACGAGCTTCGGACAGTATCCAGTCTTGATAAGTCCAATTAGAAAATTTATTAAATAAAAGGATTTTTGGCACTTTCGTATTGAAGCATCCATTAGAAAAAGAACTACCATTCCAATCCCCACTATTGCAATTACCAATATTGTAATGGCCGCTATTCCAACTACCAATGTTATAATTACCAGAATTAAAGTTACCTTGGTTATAGTTGCCAGTATTCCAATCGCCAGTATTCCAGTCTCCACTATTGCCATTACCACTATTAAAACTGCCGGTATTATATGCTCCGCTATTTCTATTGCCACTATTCCAATGGCCACTATTGCGGAAACCGCTATTATAATCACCGGTATTACTTTTGCCAGTACAGCCTTCCCCAGTGTTTACAATTTCCAGGAGCTTAGACCAAGGGATCTCACGTACAATTTCCAACTTATTGGTGCAGCATTTGTCGCCTACTTCTGCGACGTCGCCATAGGCTATTACTTCTGCGACTTTATTACATGGGGTAAAATCATAGTAGTTAAAGCAATCAGCTGCTACTTTACAAAAGTGCATCCCAGATTCACAAACGCTTGGAATAACGTCTTCTTCGAACTTGCCTGGGCAAGTATATATCTTACCTCTACATTGCCACTGGGAATTAAATACTTTATATCCTTTGACCATATCTATCGCTCCACCACTCATCTATATAAAATTTTTCTGACGTTTTTAATGTACTAAGAATAGTATAATAAGCAGGATTATCACTTTCAATGCTATCAAAATCAATACGAAAGATTGTTTCAATTTCAGACGACTTATAGACTTCATGCAAAGATGCGATTTCTGCAATTGCATCAATACCTTCTCTTAATTTTCTAATAGTTTCTTTTGCTTTTAGAAGTTCTTTTTGAGTATTTTCAAGAGTATTTTCTGTTTCAAACAATTTATTAATAACGTACTCTTCCGCAGTTTTAATCTTCATTATGAAATTCCTCGTATTTTTTATCTTCTTCAGTCTTTTGCTTAGCCAATAATTCTGCCAAAGGTGCTTTATCTATTGGCGGAACAACGTCAAGTCGACATCTAATAATCTGATTTGAACCTCTTGTCTCAATTGTATAGCTCATCAATTCTGGTAATACTTTAACGGCAAAATCACCTACTGATTTTTTTATTTCGAATTTTACAAAATTATGATGATCAGCTTCTGACAGTTCTGACAGCATTTCCAAAGCTTCATTTGGTATGGCAATATCTAAAGATATATTCGCCACAAGTGGTTTATTGATAACAGTGAATTTTTGAGTAGGTATTTCATCTATGGCATCAACGCCAAGCTTATGCGCAAGCCATTTTTTAATTTTCTTTATTAGTTTCTTCATTTTTATTTTTCTCAATCTGGATATATTTTGACATTCTTTCGTTTAGAGTATTAAACATTGCTTCTTTACATTCGGCACAAAGCTCCATTGATGCCATTGATCTTTTACTTCGCGTCTCTGTACCTTTTGGCATAAATGTTTTAGATATATCTATCATATATCCATCTTCTTCAATAACATGGTTGCAAACATCACATCTTCGTACTAACATTCCCCTATCTCCCTTTTAAAATTTTCATTTCATCATTAAGCCATTTGTCAAAGCATATTATACAGTCGCCATTAACCTCTTCACAATATCGACCTATACACCAAGCGGGATCCGTGTTTTTATTTTCTCCGAAATTGAAAAGCCACTTTACAAATTCGTCTATAAGTGCTTGCTCTATTTTCTCAAGACTTGTCATTCTTTTCCTCTTTCGTTTTTACCATCGCTTTCATCAAATACATCAGCGCGTCTATAACCTGTCCGCCTATTTGCTTTCGAGGAATATTATCATAGTCCCATGCCGCCAACAGAAGCTTCTACAATAGATGGATAATGGCATCAGTCTCAAGCTCAGATACTGATTCTGACATCTCCTGGATTGACTTCGGCCTACCGCGGTCCGATATTCTCAATGAATCTTCGTTAGACAGGTTTTGCTTAATTCTTTCAGTTATGCGATCTGCTATATCATTAAGATTTATTCCAGTTTCAATTATTGCCATTATTTTATCTCCTTTTTTGGATATTGAAATTTTTCCCTTTTAGGTCTATGCCATCTTTCATAGCACTCGCAACGGCTAGAACCACCCATAAGACGAGGAAATTCAATACGTAAATATGATTCATGGACTACGCAATATACTAATCCTTCACGAGACCAAGAATATTTACAATTATTGCAACATTCAAAAAATTTCATTCCTCTATTTCCTTTAATAATTATCATTTAAAAATTTAATTATTTAAAATAAACGATTTGTAATTTTCATAATTGGTAAATTCTATATATTTACCGTTTTTTATATCATAACATCTATTTTGATAACACATTTCGTATGAATTAGCAGTAACAATAATATATGCGTTTGGAGCATCATTAACTACTGTTTTCAAAAAGTCTTTAATTTCTATAATATTGTCAATAGAAAGCCCAGAATCTATAGCATCAAATAAGATAAAGACTTTTTCTTTATCTTTATTATTTTTAATAAATTTTCCTACAGTTCTAGCAAATTCCGTTACGTTAATAATAATGTTTTGTCCTTCTGAAGAAAACCACTTCATTGCAAACATCTCTGCTCTATTTTCGGTATCTTTAAAATAAGATAAACCTTCCATAAGATCATTAACAGCATTATTGCCGCCATCGAACATATTGTCATATGAAATGAAAGGAGTTCTATTTTTAGTAAGATATTGCCTCAGCTGTATAAGAAAAGTTGTTTTTCCACTGCCATTTCTACCTACTAACACAGTTACTCCTGGGTTAAGCTCCACAGCACTTTTCTTATATAGGGGTTCTTTACTATCCCAATAATTCGTGTTAAGATTAATCTTCATCATTTTCTTTCTCATCATAAAAAACATCTACTGTAACTCGAACAGAATTCTCATCTTCACTCGGTTTAATAGCATATGGTTTTGATACAGTAAATTTATAAAGAGTTGGTATAGACTCTATCATCTTTATGATTTTTTCTTTAGTTATTTCTTCTGTAAGTGGTTTTTCAAATACAAAGCTTCCTTCAAGAACTTTAAAATTAGTAGCTTTATTCTCCATCTGCTTACCTAGCTTTCTTTTTACGTTTATTTAAATCTTTTTCTATAAGATAAAGAAGTACATCTATTTCTTGAGGCGACAGTGGTTTATTTTCCTCTGAGAAGAATTTCTCAAGTAATGATTCTTCTGTCTTAATCAAAAACCTATTTGTAGGATAGAAGAATCCACATGCATCTGAATTAGGGTCACAAGGACAACGAAGTTCACTTCTGCAGTCCTTACATTTATATATTGATTCATTTTTGTTATTAACTACTTTTACTTCATTTTCTTTGCTATTAACTTCTTCTATGCTCTTCTCAAACCATTCATCAATAAATTTCTTGACATCTGATTTTTCATAGTTGTTTGCATCGTCTGCTCTCCAATCTTCTCTAAAAAGACTATAGCCTATATCACCTAAGCAAAATGCTCTGTCATTTGATATTATTTCAAAGTCTTTATTTCCAAACTTGAATGTATCTCCAATTCTAAAACATGATGATTTAAGATTGGAAATTATTAAAGCTGGACGAACAGCATAATTATAGCAGCTAACAAGAGAACCCACACTAGAGACAGAACCACCATAGATAACATTTGCAGCGAAATTATAAGTATAGCCATGTGACCGCAACCACCAATACCTATTATAGTTTTTCAACTTTTCAGGGAGCTGTTCAGCTTCTTCAATAGTTAAAAGAGTTGCTTCTGTAATCTTTAAATTTAATTCTAATTCTTTAGTAATAACTCTTGTTACTTTCATAAGTATTTCCTTTAATAAATAAAGTTATTTTATTACCGGTCTGTTGTAATCGACATGGAATATTTACGTTCTCCCAATATACAATGACATACTCCTGTACCACCATTGATAGGGTGATTTGTACAATTTCTGCAATAAGGAGGAATTTCTGCATATGCAATATTATAATTTTTATTTTGAGAAGAAATAATTTTATAAATTTTTTCAATTTCTTCAGAAAGTTTATCTATTTTTTCTTGAATCTCTTTTATTTCTTCAGTAGAGCCATTGGGAAATAATTTAGATAAATCAGTCGGGTTAACAGCACTTGACTTAGTAGAAAACCAATCATGCGGTTCTGTCGTCATTTTTTATTTCTCCTTGTTAATATGTCTTTTCTATAATACAAAAAATTCCATGCGTCTTAAAATGAAAAGCAACAATCAAGGGCCACATGGAATTTTATTACACTTGCGGAGGGGAGACTCGAACTCCCAACCTTCTGGGTATGAACCAGAGAAGCTACCTATTGCTAGCACTCCGCGATATAAAAGCTGCTATTTATGTTCTGAAGGGCAGCTACTCCTCCCTTGATTACTTTTTTTCACAAGAAAAAACAAGTATCAATTCGATAATCTTAACCACTTCTACGGATCGCCCTATTTGTGATATGTCCGAAATTCTTCGCGATATGGTTACTGTTGTATCCGACGAGTATATCTCTATTAACTCATCGATGCAGGTGCATCTGCAGGGTTATATTATCTATCACTCTTAGTCAAACCCCAGAGATATTAGAGGTTAGTCCACGAATCGCCACGAGGAGGCGGTGAATATTCGATCCGCATATAAGAGAGTTTTTCTCTCTCTCTATATATATTATATAATATTTTTTTATAAAATTCAACTTTTATTGGCTTTTTCAATAATCTCTAGAGTATCTGCGAAAGGATACACAGCTAGACCACCCCATGTTCCATACAGGACCAACTCGCCATACGGATCTTTGCTTATTCTTTCAATAATGCCTTCTTTTCCTTCGTACTGCGGCTCACCCTTCATATTAAGAATTTTAATCTTATCCCCTACATTATACATAAAATTTTTCCTCATTTATTTTCTTTTTCTGAATATATTATATCAAAAAATTTTAAAAAAGTCAATTTTTATTACTCTAAAAGGTTTTATCTTACTTTATCACTTTCTGTCTTAACCATCTCACTCGTTTTATTATCTTCTCTTTCGATAGTAATTGCCAAATTTGTTGCATTAAACCAATGATTAAACATAGCTTCTACAAGTAGCATTGCTACATCAATAGCCATATGTTGTGCCACTGTCAGTGATTCTACTTTCACAGTATATGTATCAGCAGACATTATTTTTTCTCCTCTTTTATTTTTCTTTTAAGACTTTACCGTATATTCAAAACTGGGGCAGGTAGGTTCGAACTACCACTGTCAGAGTCAAAGTCTGATGTGCTA
>Ga0247610_10000629_pt1 | contig 48261 bp, 56 predicted proteins | sample 174DNAGHGhighgp2_FD_193483 | JGI IMG/M metagenome (GOLD analysis project Ga0247610, IMG submission 193483) | Sheep rumen microbial communities from Palmerston North, Manawatu-Wanganui, New Zealand - 1742 DNA GHGhigh gp2 | ecosystem: Host-associated > Mammals > Digestive system > Stomach > Rumen...
AAAACAACATAAAGAGAAAATTTAAACTAAAAATCGCTCTTACATAAGAGCGATTTTACAATAGGCTTGGAGAGTGCCGGTGCTAAAAGTGACGTCGCGAGCGCGGTTTACAAAATGAGTAAATAAGCGAGCGCCGACGCTTTTATGACCGGTGCTATACAAGCCTCCTTATTGGGCGGTGCCGAAATTCTGCAAATTCTGTATAATCGTCGCCGCTGTCGATTGCGATTCTTGGCTGATACCGGCTGACTGCAAAGCAAGCTTTTGCATACAAGTTGAAACCAACTCATCAGACATCGCAGAAATTCCTTTAGAGAACAGTGTTCCGGCTTGGAATTTAGCAGTTGCTTCGCTGACCAAGCAAGCGCGCATTCTCGTTTTTACCGAATCACCGGCATTGGCCGTGCTGTATTTAGAAACAGTTTCACAACCACTAAGCATAAATAGTGCTAACAAGCAAAATAAAGTCTTTTTCATTTTTCCCTCACAAAATTATTAAAACATACTACCTATACTGCACACTGCCAAAACTGTCAAACATTTTTCTGATAAAGGCTCTTGATTTTATGCACAAATATGCTATAAAGAAGCTAATTCAACAAATCATTCTGGCTTATGAATTTTTATGAAAAACCGCTCTCTGAACTCACAGACGAGCAATGGGAACAAATTTGCTTAAAGTGCGGAAAATGTTGCATGCTCAAATACTCCGATAACGGGGTAATTCACTTTTCTAACCGAATATGTAAGTATTTTGATCTAAAAAAGGGTATTTGTTCATGCTACAACAAACGCTTTGAATTAACTGACAGCGAGTGCAAAAAGGTAGATTTGCAACTGTTAGAAGAGAATTTAGAGCTTTTGCCGCCAAGTTGTGCATATCGGCGTCTCTATGAGGGGAAAGGCTTACCGCCGTATCACCCGCTATTAACCGGCAATCCACAATCGGTAATATTAGCTAAGCAAACGGTAAAGGCTTTACCCGTCCATCTGGATGGGACCCAAGAAAAAGCGGTGATAGCCCTCTTAAGAACAGCGAAACAACAAAACTGGAGCGATGACCGATTAATGCAAAATGCAAGGAAAGTTTTTGAGAAATACGATTTACAATGGCTTGAAACTTATCCTTACCCACCAGAAAAACCGGCTACATAGCCGGTTTTTTACACAAATTTAAGAAAAAACAAGTATGCTTTCACATAATATTATCGGAGGCACTTATGTTAAAATATATGGAAAATTTATACGAAGTCAGCGTTAAAAGAAAAAACGCCTGTTCCACCAAAAATAACGTGATGTATGTAAAGTGGGCTTTTCCTATCGCCCGAGGCGGTCTTAATCCGACTTATTCTGATAAAATAAACAAAACCACCTTAAAAAACATTTTAATGGAAACACAGGACTATAGAACCGCATTACTCTCTTCAGTAGAAAATTTACATAAAAAATATCCGACTGATTTAAAATTCACCGAAAAAACCATTGTTTACGGCTTAGAGCAAAAGACGCCTTTTACCACCACAAAAAGATTAACTTTTCAAACTGTCAAAACGAAAGAAGACCTAAGATTATGGGGAAGAATAGCCTCAAAAATATACGACAGCTGGGATACCGATTCGATTTATGAATCATTTAAGACCGATTTAAGGAAAAAATACGCCACCTATTTTATCTTTTATAAAGGTAAAACACCTGTCGGGGTATCTCAAGTCATTCGCGGCGGCGGATATTCTGCCGTTTACTGGATTGGTGTAATTGAAAAACATAGAAAACAAGGTTTTGGAAGAGAAATCACCGCACAAACCCTTAATCATGAAATAACCAATAAACGCACCAAATTCCTTTTAACCGCCTCCAAATTAGGCTTAATCATCTATAAAAAACTTGGTTTCAAACCTATGGAAACCATTTATGAATATGAGCTGAAAAAACATTTATAAGAGAATTATCATGTATATATTCAGAAAAAGCACCCCAGCAGACAAAGCTGAATTAGAAAAATTATTCAAAGAAAATTTTGGTTTATTTGCCATAAACAACGGGGCATTAAATCCGACCAAAAATCGCTACTGGATAGCCGAGTATAATAATAAAATTGTCGCAGCAACAGGAATCTTGCCGATTAAAAAATCGGAATATAACGGCTATGAAATAACTTGGACATGCACTAACATTAAACACCGCAAAAAAGGATTGATTGTAACAATGCTTCAAAAAGCGGAAGCAGAATTACCGAAAGATTATAAACCGCTTTATTGCAGCTGTTGGCGCCTCAAAGACAATAAAGAGATAAACTTGTCTTCGGTCATGAAACATCTTGGTATGCACTGCCTGATAAAAGAGAGAATGAAATTTAAATACCCACACAACCGCTCTTGCTCGGAATGTATTTATGCGCAAGAAGGTTGTTATTGCTATTGTGATTTATACATAAAAGAAAGATAAATCAAACCTCAACTTCGGCAACCAAAAACGGGTGGTCTGAATAAAGCATTTTCTCTTTTGCACTTAAACACCTGAAATCCTTTGTAGCCAGCACATACTCAATCTGAGTATCGTATGGATATTTCGGCTGATACTTTTTACCATCGTAATTAACCAAAGATTGCAGTTTTTGCCCGACTTCAAGCTCAGGAAAAGCCTTTTCAATAGAAATACCGACCGTATTAAAATCTCCGACAAGCACGGATTGGCGCTCATTTGGAATTAGCATCTCCGCCCATTGACGCCGATATTCTCTAAATTCCTCATCCCAAAAATGCTTATTAAAATGCTGAAACGGAAACATGTGCGTGTTAATAAGCTGAATTTTTGTATCTGAACTAAGGCGTAAACCGGCTTTTTGAATATATTTGTCATGCATCACCCAATAATCGCCATTCGGACGAATAGTCTCTATTCTGGGATTTGCCAATTTTAAAACCTCATAATCTTCTATCGGAAATTTAGAACAAATAGAAAGTCCGTAATATTTATCTTTAACAAAAAACGCCTTTTCTCCAACAAGATTCTTATAATAAGGTAACCCACACGCCTTAGATATATCATTAACAAACTGACTTTGACCATAAGGCTCATCAAGCAAGCACTCTGCCATACACAAAATATCCGGCTTTTCTTGCGCAAAATACGCCACATACTTCTCCGGATGAAAGCCGGCAAACAGATTCTCTTGCTTATCATTATAACCGATATGAATCATCCCTTGGATAACATTGGCAAAAATTATTTTTAACTTCATCTTCTTTTATACCCTTTATAAATTAGTGTAATATTGCTATAAAGCAAAAATATTTTCAGCATTATCATCATTACTCATTATAACAAAAACATTCCTACTTACCAAATCAAATGCAAAAAAGCATTTATATCCTTCATTACTTCCGCTGTGCCAATAGATATTTTGCGACAATCTTACACCTAATGTATATTTAAAATTTTTATTATCTTCCTTGCAATCAACAAACGGAGTCAAAATATTATGCGCAATCGGTGCCGATATAATTTGAGATTCTCCATAATACCCTTTAATTAATTCCTTCAATATTTTCAAATATTCACAAGGCGTTGTCCATAATCCGGCAGCTATTGCTTCCGGATAAAGATTCCACCCATTTTCTATTTCTTTACCATCTATATTATGCCCAACAGCACAACTTTTATCCTTAAATATTAAATCAAATGTTGTATTAACCAAATTTAACGGGGTAAAAAGTATTTTATCTGCCAACTCATTTATTCGCTTTTGCGATAGCCTTTCAAAGTATTCTTGCGCAAGACAATAACCGCCGCCGGAATAAGAATATTTTCCAAATTCCAATGATTGCGAAATAGGTAATGAATTTGCACCATCCATGCCATGTATAATTTGTTTTATATTAGGAATTTGTCCTTTTTTATATCCTGCAAAACCCGAAACATTAATTCCGCCACAATGAGAAAAAATATGCTTTAAGGTGGTTTCTTTAATAACAGGAATTTCTAGTTTTCCACTCAAAGAAAAGTCTACTTCTTCGTGCTGCATTTCTAAAAATTTTAAGCAAACAATTACGCCAACCAACTTACTGAGAGATGCCGCCTGAAATTTAGTATCCGCCACAAAATTTTGTGTTGTTCTATTAGATAAAACTTCAAAATTTACATCATTACCAAAATCATAAGCCGCCACACATCCCTGCAAATTCAAACATTTATTACTTTTTTCGTTCCATATATTAACAATATCCATTTTTCTCACCCTCAAAATAATAACTATCCTAAAGCTGAATTTTCTTAATTTCAATCCCCAACATACCGAATTATTTATATTGTAAGAATAAAAAATGATTTGACAGAACAAATAAACAGATATAACTTCCACCGGATTTTATAAATTAAAATGTATATTATGATGAAGCAAACAATTACTATTAAAGACATGCGACATGCAATCATGTATGTCAGCAGAGGGAACGATTGTGCAGCTAAAAATCTGCAAGACGCTTCTGATGAACAGTTGCTTAATTATGATTTTATTCGTGATCTGAACATGGGTAACATCCGATTAACCAACGTCCTCATTGAACTACAAAAGCGTCACAGCCTGCATTTACCATTTGAACTTTCTAAGTTAGTTCCGGACAATCGCGTCAAATCTCTTTTAGACACCATTAACAAATATCTCAACGAGGCCTCGGCACTTGGTCTGGCATAAAGGTTATATGGTTTAAAAAGTGATATTGACTCTTTTATCAAAAAGCACGGCAAGAACATTCTTGTCGTGTTTTTTTGATACTCTGATTTATCCAACCAATAAAAAAGAGAACCTTAACGGCTCCCTTTTTTTATTGGTACGTTAGACCGGAATGACTAAAAACTTTCTTCAAAAGTTTTCTTAACGCCGACCTTGCTCGCTTGCCTTTCGGCAATCGGCGTCTGATATCCGCCTGCGAGCTACGGTTCGAACCGGCACCCGTGCCGCTTCGATATACTGTTTATCCTACCAATAAAAAAACAGGGAATAAATCCCTGTTATTTTATTGGTGCGCTAGGCCGGAATCGAACCGGCACGGGATTGCTCCCAACAGATTTTAAGTCTGCAGCGTCTACCAGTTCCGCCACAAGCGCAAAATCAATCAACAGAAAACCTTATACAAACAAAAAATTATAATTGCAACATAAAACTTGTATTTTTTTTAAGCCTTGAGTAAAATTCAACCGTTAACGCCGTGCAGCGCACCGTTAACAGCTTAAAAAACAATGGCATATACGGCAGAAACTGCGTTTCGGTATATGCCTTATTTAAGAAAGGTAATTTGATGAAAAAAACAGAATTAGGGGTAGAATTTTCTACCGATAAGTTTGCGGAAATGCCTTTTCGTAAACTTGTACCCAACATTGTGACCATGCTGGCGCTATGTTCGGGAATGACATCCATCCGCTACGCAATCAGTGAAAACTGGACCAGAGCGGTTCTCTTTATTTTTTTAGCGGCTCTTTTTGACGGCCTTGACGGCCGAGTCGCACGTATGCTAAAAGCCTCATCAAAATTCGGCGCTGAACTCGATTCTCTAAGCGATTTCATCAGCTTTGGCGTAGCACCCGCAATACTGATGTATCAATGGTGCTTGTTTGATTTGAAAAAAATCGGTTGGTTCTTTTGCCTGCTTTTTGCAATGGGTATGGCCCTTCGTTTAGCCCGCTTTAATACCATGCTTGAAGATGAAACCGTTCCGCCATATTGGTCACATTATTTTACCGGCGTTCCCGCACCTGCCGCCGCCGCCATGGTGATTATGCCGATATTGCTGGGCTTTGACTTAGCAGAAACTAAACCCTTTTTAAAAACACACGCCTTTTGCAGTATATGGATGTGCATCGTATTTTACTTGGAAACCAGTCGGATTCCGACGCTTTCCCTTAAAAAAGCCAAAATTAAACCTTCAATGGTGATACCGTTATTGGTTTTTGTTGCGATTGTTGCACATTTCTTATTTACGCAAACTTCGCTGACATTAGGTATTTTAACCGCATTATATGCGCTAAGCATTCCTTTTTCTTGCCTAAGCTTTTTACGTGATAAAAAAGCCTACGAGCAAAAGGTGCAAAAAAGCCCTAAAAATGCTTAAATAAAAACTTGACTCTTATTAAAACAAGACCTATAAGTTTATCCGCTGATAGCACCCCTGGAGGTTATCGGCGGTTTTTTAATTTGAAATAAGGAATAAAAACATGTCAGAAATTACATTTAATGCAGTTTTGCGTGAAAAAGCAGGTAAGGGGGCAGCTCGTCAATGTCGTAGAGAAGGCCGTATCCCTGCTGTTATTTATGGTGGCAAAAAAGATGCTCTTAACATCAGTTTGCATCCGGTAGAGTTGGAAAAGGCTTTAGACTTGGCTGATTTCTACAAATCTGTAATCACTATCGCTTTAGATAAAAAGAGCGAGAAAGTAGTTTGCAAAGACGTTCAGTTTGACCCTGTATCGGATATGCCGATGCACGTTGACTTTATGCGTAAATAATAAAGGCAATAAACAATGTATTTAGTGGTTGGTCTTGGTAACCCCGGAGAGGAATATGCCTTAACCCGCCACAATATCGGTTTTATGGCGGCTGATGCAATTCACAGCCGCTATAATTTTTCACCCTATAAAGCAAAGTTTGACGGCTTGCTGGCAGAGGGTAATATAGACGGCGAAAAAGTTCTCCTCTTAAAGCCGCAAACATTTATGAACCTTTCCGGCAATTCGGTTGCCAAAGTCGCCTCTTTTTATAAAATCCCAACTGAAAACATTATCGTTATTCACGATGACAAAGACTTGGTTTTAGGTAAAATCAAAGCCAAAATCGGAGGTTCGGCCGGCGGACATAATGGCATAAAAAATATTGACTCTCACCTAGGTTTAGAGTATAATCGCATCCGTATCGGGGCCGGATCGCCTCAGGAACACCACACAGATACAATAAGTTTTGTCCTTTCTCGTTTTTCGAAAAAGGAAATGGAAGTTTTAGAAGAAAAGTTGGATTTTGTGGCTTCAACAATTAACGAACTAATTAAAAAAGGCGTTGCACATTATTCAAACCTTGTTGGTATGCATAATACCAAATAGAAGTTTTTTAACTTATTTTTAGGTCTAACAAATTTTTATGCGTATGGAAAGTATGGTCAAAGACATGCTAGAGCAGAAGCGCAAAAGAGAAGCGCCGCTCCCAACAAAAGAAGAACTTCTTGAGCAAGCTGTAAAGGAATTAAAGGCAATGCTACCCAAAAATCCGCAACTTGCCGCCAAGAAGAAAAATGAAAACCCTGCGCTAACAGATGAGCGCGAATGCATGCTGAAAGCAGTTCTTGCCGATATTGACCGCATGCATCCGGAGCAAGATGCGGGTTTTATTGCCCACATACCGGATATGCATCTCTCATGGAGTGCGATGGCCACAATCTGCAAAAATTCCAGCTTGTTGGAAGTCTATGCAAAGGTCATTGCTGACATTTACAAGAACGCTCATACCATTGAGCAGGAGCACATTTGGTTAGCAATGGATAGCGAACCCCTCATCAAGCAACTGTCACTCGGAGGCATAGAGTGGACAGATTATGCTAAGAGGAAAATTGAGAGGCAGTATCCCAAGGTGTACCAAAGGCTGTATGCTCCTCAGCCGCCTATGGGTTTCTTCGTTTGAATGACAGGCTTACCACTCACGTGGTAGGCCTTTTTCTTATCCATTACACTTTATTTCTGTTGCAATTAAACAAAATATCGCCTATAACCGCCCATATAGCAAAATATATAGAATAAGGAGCAACCAAAATGGGATTTAATTGTGGTATTGTTGGTCTTCCAAACGTTGGCAAATCCACACTTTTTAACGCACTAACACAAACTATCGCTGCCCAAGCGGCAAACTTTCCGTTCTGCACCATTGAACCGAACACCGGTCGCGTAGCCGTGCCAGATGAACGCTTGCAAAAATTAGCAGATATTGTACACCCCAAAAACATTGTTCCGACACAACTGGAATTTGTGGATATCGCAGGTCTTGTAAAAGGCGCATCTAAGGGTGAAGGATTAGGCAATCAGTTTCTTGCCAACATTCGTGAGACAGACGCAATTATACATGTTTTACGCTGTTTTGAAGATAGCAACATTACGCACGTTGAAGGTTCTGTTGACCCGATTCGCGATGCTGAAATTGTTGAGACCGAATTGATGATTGCCGATTTGGAATCTTTAGAAAAGCGTTTTGAACAAACCAAGAAGCGTGCACAAACCGGCGGTGATAAAGAAGCTGCCGTTCGTGCACGCGTTATGGAACCGATTATCAATGCCTTAAGAGAAGGCAAACCGGCACGCACCGCCGCCCCCTCACCTTTGGATAAAGATGACTGGAAACAATACCAAATGCTCCAACTTTTAACTTCTAAACCGGTGCTTTATGTCTGCAACGTAGACGAAGAAAGTGCCGCAAACGGTAATGACTTTTCTAAAAAAGTTTTTGAAAAAGCCCAAAAAGAAAACGCTAAAGCGGTCATTATTTCTGCGGAAATAGAATCAGAAGTTGCCCAATTGGAAAGCGAAGAAGAAAAACAAGAGTTTTTATCAGCCCTAGGCTTAACTGAAACCGGCCTGACCAAAATCATTAAAGCCGGTTATGCGCTTTTAGGCTTAGAAACATATTTTACTGCTGGTCCTAAAGAGGTCCGCGCTTGGACTTTCTTAAAAGGCTCTAAAGCACCGCAATGTGCCGGTATAATCCACTCGGATTTTGAACGCGGTTTTATCCGTGCCGAAACCATATCTTATGACGATTACATTAAATATAACGGCGAACAAGGCTGTAAAGAAGCCGGCAAAATCCGCTCCGAGGGTAAAGACTATATTGTCCAAGACGGTGATTTGATGAATTTCTTATTTAATGTTTAGCCATGGATTTCTTAAGGCGTAATCATATTTATCTTGTAGGATTGAGTTTATTAGCTTTGGCTAGTATCTACTTTAATTGGAATTGTCCGCCACAATTTGATGAATCACACGCTTGGAACATTGCCAAATATTTATCACCCTTACAAATTTTTGAGATAACCAAAACTGAAGGTCATCCGTTTTTGTGGTATTATCTTTTAATGCCATTTGCCAAAACGGATTTTATCTATCCTTATTCACTCTATGCATTAAATTTGATATTATTCCTAGTGGCATTCTTTATCTTTTATCGGTTTGCCCCCTTTCCCACTTACCTCAAATATCTCATTACCCTATCCGCACCGTTTTTGCAGTTATATTCTAATTTTGCCCGCAACTATACCTTAACCATACTCTTTTTATTTGCCACACTATCCCTCTATAAAGAGCGCCACAAGCATCAAATTCTATACCTCTCTTGCATTATTTTATTGGCAAACACACATCTCCTGGGTTTATTTATGGCTTTACCTTTAGGACTGTTCTTCTTCTGTGAAACCATTAAAATTGCCCAGACCAAAAATTTTATACCGCTTTTTATTACCCTAAATTTTGGTTTATTGGAATTGGTGCTACTCCTCTTACAGTTTTACGGTTATGACAGTGCTACCGCCACAGCCACCCCAACATTTAACACACTTTATGCCGGATTGAACAAAGCCTTTTATCCCTTAAATGCACCACTGTTTTGTTTGCTGATACTTTCTGCTTTATACCTGCAAATCAAACAAAAATCTTATATTTCCGCCTTATTTTTAATGATAACCACCGGATTGCAATTATTCCTTTACACTTGTATCTATCAAGGAGGCATCCAACAACATCATTTTCTCTACATCAGTCTTATTGCTTCTTATTGGCTGTCTTTAGTATCCACGCCTCACAATACAAAAAAACTCTATCTTCTCCCGTTGACGCTTATAAGCTTTGCATTGATTTTTAACCCATACTCATCTTATAAAACCAAATATTTGCAAAACTACCAAAATAACCTCAAAAAAAGCGCTTTGGCCTTAAACCGATTATATCAAAACAATCCAGCAAAAGTTATTTTATTTGAACAATTTGACTCCAACATTATCCGCCCATATTTAAACAACAACATCACGCTTCTAAATCAGCAAATGACCGATTTTAGCGATTTCCAATCCTTTCAACGCTTTTTAATATGGTTCCAAAAAGCCATTCAACCTAAAGACATTGCTGATTATATCAAAAAATACCCAAACACCTTGCTCTTCCGCACGTGCGGAGAACAAAACTATTACAATACTAATCTGATATTTACCCTAAAGCACTACCTTAACAGAGCTTATTGCCTATACGAAATCAAAGTTAATTAGTGCTCATCCAAATACTCTACGGCATCCATTGCTGCCTTAGCACCGCTACCGGCAGAAATGACAGCTTGCTTATACTTCGGATCCATTACATCGCCCGCAGCAAACACACCTTCAATTCCGGTGGCAGAACTCTTTTCTTGAGTAACAATATATCCTTTACTGTCTAAAATAAGATTGCCCTTAAAAATTTCCGTATTCGGTTGGTGCCCAACCGCAACAAATATACCTTCGGCATTGATTTCTTTGCACGCATCGGTGTTAACATTTCTGATTCTTAAACCGGTAACCTTTTTAGGTTCATCAACACCCAAAATATCTTCAACAACCGTATCCCATAACACTTCAATTTTGCGATTCGCCAACACTCTGTCTTGCAAAACCTTATCGGCACGAAGTTGATGACGACGATGAATAAGATAGACCTTTTCAGCCAATGTTGCCAAATAGAGAGCCTCTGCCACAGCCGAATTACCACCGCCGATAACCGCAACCGTTCGTCCGCGATAAAAGAACCCGTCACAAGTTGCACATGCCGACACACCATAGCCCAAGTATTTCTTTTCAGATGCCAAATTAAGCCATTTTGCTGAAGAGCCGGTTGCCACAATTACCGCGCGCGCTTTATATGAATGCCCGTTTTCAGAACTGCAAATAAACGGTCTGTGCGCAAAATCAACTTCAACAATATGGTCGGTAACAAACTGCACACCGAGTTTAATTGCTTGTTGTTTCATTTTATCCATCAGTTCAAAACCGCTGATTTCCTCAAAACCGGGGAAATTCTCAATACTATTTGTCATCGTCAGCTGACCGCCCTCTTGATTACCCGAAACAATCATCACGCTGATACCGGCGCGCGCCGCGTAAATCCCTGCGGTATATCCGGCAGGTCCGGAACCTAAAATCAGCAAATCAGCCGTATAAAGTGCCATAGTTCTCTCCTAATTCAATAGTTTTAATGTTTTTTCACGCAACTGGCTAACCCTGGTTGCTTTATTTTTTTCTCCAATCAGCTCATACAATACAGTCAACCGACTGCAAACGTCAAGAGTATCCTGATACTTAGCATAAAAATTTTTATCCTGATAAGTTACAAAATCAAGAGCTTTTGCCAGAAACTCTGCTTTTATATAGGGATTTTCGGTATTTTGCGCAAGCCTGACATAAACCGAAAATTTATCTTCTGCATCATAATTTTCTGCTCTTGCTTTTTCTAATCTGACCAAAGCATCTTCATCATCAAGATACAAATAAATATTTTTCAGTGCACTCAAGATTCTGTTTTTCTCCTCAGGCTTTTTTGCATATAAAAGCGCCTGATTGTAATACTCTGCCGCCAAAAAATATCTGCCGTTATTTTGTCCGTGCAATGCATCATTACAATATATATCGCCTAACCTCAAATCTATTTGATACAAAACAGAGCAAACCGTTTCCGAATAGGGCTCTTTTAATTGCAGAAATCTCATGAAATAGCGGAGAACAGCGCTATATTGCACTATTTTTGCCTCATCAGAAAGATATGATTCTCGCTCTCTGACCATCCGATATAGGCGCAAAAAATGCTTTTCCGCGCTGTTTTTTTGAACCACTGTTTTACCTTGCATGAATTAAATGCCGCAATATTTAATATACACCACCGGTATGCAGGCAATAATCCTCATTATTAAGCGCATATTTTTTATGCACCGGACAATCCATACATTTGCAACCGCGATTTTCATGAATACAATTACTTTTATCCATCGCACAAAACAATAATTCCCAATGTTCATCATTATCTATCCGCTCTGCCACATCTAATGGCGTATGCATATTATTTTTTATCTTACAGGTCTTGGTATATGACGGACAATTTAAACATTGGCACTCATGAGCATTTTCAACTGTTTTATCAACACGCATATTTATTCTCCTGAAAAATTGAACCGAAAAATAAATATGCTCTGTTTTGACTTAAAACAATTATCCTTTGGATTAGATACGAATAAACCGTCCCTCTGTTATAGCTGGCAAAAAATAATTAGTGATTTTGGGCAGAAAAGAAATTTTATCAACTCTGGCAAACATCGGCCCCTGATAACAAGATTTAATCATTTCATTGATGTTATCTTCTTCTCCTCGCATTAAAATTTCTACACTGCCGTCATCTTCATTTCTGACCCAACCGGAAATACCCCCGATACGCTGAGCTTCATTGACTGCCCAACGCCGAAATCCGATACCTTGTACACGCCCATCTATTTTAAGATATACTTCTCTTATCATATTGCTCACAAAGTTCTGTTAATTTTTCCCATATGTCATTTTGCCTTTTAACAATTTCTTCAGTCTTTCCCCAATCTTTTTGCTGACAAAGCTCCTCATAAAAAGCTAGATCAAAAACCTGCCTCAAATTAAGGATCTTGTTTCTCAACAAAATTGCAAGCAAAACTGAACGCAATTGTTTACCAACTTGATAGACAAACACCACATCATCTGATGAGAGTTTTTCTAAATATTGCTTAACCCTGTTATTTTGTTGCACATTTTGTGGTAAAACTTCTATCCCTTGCGATAATACATACACTGTATTTAAAACGTCGTTTAAGGATTGAAGTGCCGATATAACTGTTTTATCATTTGGCAAAAACAACAATGTATCCGTTAATGCAAAAGAGACGAGCTGATTTATCAACTCGTCTTTTTTGACATCGGATAACGTAAAACGACTTTTATTGTCCATCTTTTTTCTTTTTACCTGAAAACATATTCAACAATCCTTTTGCCGTATCCTTAACCATATCAACACTATCACCTAAAACTTTACCCGCATCATCGGTTGTTGATTTTACAAGGTTATCAGACTTAGGGAACCTATCTTCATAACCGGTATTTTTCAATGCGGTATAACACGGTGAACTATCATTTTCCATAGCCATTTGTGCCCCTAAATAAACCGGACCGGTCATCGTTGCACCAACCACATTTTTAACCACATTTGCAGTATCAATACCGACTGTTGGCTTTTGCAATGTCCCCGTAATTTTTACCAAAGAAGAAAGTGCTTTAGCAATATTTGTATCTGTCAATTTGCCACCGAAAGGTTTAATACTTAAGCCTAATTTATCATTCTTCAAATTGACATCACCGTTGGCAACCACGGTAAATTTATCAGCATTAACTACAATGCCGTTCGGAAATTTAGCTAAACCGTCTTTAACATCTGCCCGAACCACGGCACAAGCCAAATTCAAATCGTCATTACCTTTCGTAATTTTAAGTGTATTAAGCAATTGAGAAATAATATCGCCTTTCATCATTCCGATATTACCCAAATGTAATGCAGATTTATCAACAATCAAAGCAATCTGTCCGGAAAGACTGTCAACCACCTGAGCATATGTATTTCCCGCTCCGTTTAATCTGATATACAAATCAGTATCCCCGCCGTTAACAACCCGAAACATATCACTTTGAGCATCAAGAACATTCATCAATTCTAACAAATTAACCTTAATCATATCCGCATTAAGTGCTAAAGTTTTATTTTTTGCAGACAATGTCGCATCAGCTTTAATATTTCCCTTAGCCAACTGTCCCTGCAAAACTTTTAAAACAGCCACGCCGTTATTAACTTTTGCATTGACTTTTAGATTATTTAAGAGTGTTGCATTGTTGTTAACAATTTTAGCAACACTGATATCTGCATCAGCATTGACTGATGACAAAGCATCATAAGGAATAACTTCTGCCGGAACCAAAGTTGTAGCTTTTGCTTCACTTATCAAAGAAATTGCCCATGCTGATTTTTGTGATTTTGCAAAAGAGGCTATATCAATTTTATCAGAACTTAACACAGCCCTTACAGACGGTACTTGACCATCAAGCTTAGCAATCACATCGCCGGTAATAACGTTTCCGGCCATTTGAATACTCTTAATAACCGCAGCTATTTCTTTCAAATCGCCTTTAACTTGCACCTCTGCCGATTCGTTATAGCCACTGTCTTTGCCAAGAAAGCCTTTAGCGCCGATATTTCCGTCAAAGCTGATATCTTTTAAGACATGATACAACGCTAAATCAGTTGTAATCTTAATCCCCATTACTTCCAAATCGGCTTTAACCGGATAGGCCTTATCTATGTTAAGTAAGGTTAATGCACCAACCGTACCTTCACCGGCATAAAGCCCATCATTGACCTTAAAAATGAAATCAATATTCTTATCATCATTTTCATCTAACCGTAAAGTTTCTATATCATAGGACTGTTTCTTGGCAGTTTTATCGGTATAGTTAATTTCAACATTATCTAGAGCCACTTCTTTAATTATCATAGACGAGAGAATATTATTTTCAGATGTCTCAGATTTCGCAATTTCTGCCGCTTCAGCAACACTGATTAAACTAAAATTAAAAGACGTTTCTTCGTTAGTTTGGGGTTGCTCTTCTTTTTCTTTTGTCTCAAAAACCCAGTTAGCGGAACCGTCTTTATTTTCCTCAAGATTAACCACGGCATCAGAAATCAGAAACCGCTTAATTACAATACTTTTATGTATTAGTGGCAACAATTCCACACTCACATCAACCGCACCGACAGCTGCCATTAACGGCTCTTTGCTCCACGTTGCATTAGAAAATGTAACCTGACTTAACTCAACCGTTGGGCTGAAAGACGGTTTAATTTTAATTTCACCGATACCAAGTTGTCTGCCTGTGGCATCATAAACAATTTGGCTAATCTTTCCCTTATATTGATTGAGATCAACCCTAGACAAGATAACATATCCTGCTACGCATACAATCAAAAACAAACTAAAAAGTGTAATCAAAACAACTTTTAACAACTTTTTCATATCGGTTTTACTCCTTAAAATTTAACCCGAGGGTATTCAAACTTTCCTTAAAATAGTCCGGTAATTTGGCTAAAACTTCCATTTTACGCCCATATATTGATGATAAATCAATTTTATAAGCATGCAAGTGTAATTTATGAGCAATCAAACTATTTTTACACCGTTCCTCACCAAAATATTTATCATCTCCGTAAATCGGTGTGCCTAAATATTCCAAATGCGCACGGATTTGATGAGTACGTCCGGTTAAAGGACTGGCAGAAACAAGCGCATACTTATCACCGACGTTATCCAACACTTCATATTGTGTCAGTGCAGGCTTACCGGATTCTACAACCTGCACGCGTTCGCCCACTTTTTCTAACGGCGCTTTAATTTCACCTTTATCTTTCCTTGGCACACCACGTGTCAACGCTAAATATGTTTTTTGCAGTGTATGTTCTCTAAACCCTTTTGTTAACACGTCTGCCATTTTACGATTTCTTGCCAAAACCAAAATACCGCTTGTATCTTTATCAATCCGATGCACCAATTTGGGTTTCTCTTCATTACCGAATTTAAGAGCCTCAAGCATTCCGTCAACATGCCTTAAAGTATTTGTTCCGCCCTGAACGGCAAGACCGGATGGTTTATTTAAGACGATAACATTCTCGTCTTTATAAATCACCAAACTCAACGCATATTGCTCATCTTTTGCGGATAATTCATTATGAACGAGTGTTTTTTTCTCATTATCAAGCGGCGGCACTCTGATTTCTTGTCCTGCACAAAGGCGCGTATTGCTTTCAGCCCTCGCCCCATCAACTTTAATTTGCTTAGTGCGCAAAAGCTTTTGCAATCGTCCTAAACTCAGCCCCGGATAATACTTCAAAAACCATCGATTAAGGCGAATACCGTCATCTGCGGCTTTAATTTTAATCAGTTCAACACCAGACATACTATTATCTTTCAAACAAATTTTGCCAAGAGCTTAATGCACAAAAACCGATTTGACAAGATTTATTTATTAAAAGTATTGACAAAAATAAAATTACCGTCTAAAAAATAAATGAAACATATAAATTATGCCTATGAATATAAGAATTAAGAAAACCCGTTTATGGGTTCCGGCTGCCGGCGCAGTCTTGGCGTTTGGCTTTTTCAACAACTGCATATTGCTTCCGTGGCTTCACGGTGGTGATCCGGTTGATTGGACAAATTTGATTCTGACCTTAGCAATCATGTTAGGATTAGGAGGTGCACGCGACGTTGTCCTGAGAAAATACAGATATCTCGGCGAGGTCGTAGAAGAGAGCAAAAAGACCGCATCTAAGGGTATTCTGACCAATAAAGTGTGGATTCCCACTATCGGTTGGTGTATCGTCGGCGGTTTGTTTAATAACTGTTGCATACACCCCTTCTTTAATATTGGGGAAGTGGAGTGGAGCGGACTTCTCTCTGCCTTGAGTATTCTCTTGACCATCAGTGGTGCCCGAGAGTGGGGTATCTATAAACAGGACAAAAAAGTCTGGGAAAGCTCAGATGTTGATGAAAGTGCTGACGAGAATATGGATACAGGCGCAGATACCAAAGCCATTGTTCCGCCTACTCTGCACAAAAACAAGAGAATGCCCGAGGCAACTGAAATCTCTGATGTCTAAAAAAAGGCCTACCATTTGGAAGGCCTTTTTTTATTTCCGACGAGAAACATACGGTTTGCAAGGTTTTCCTATTTTTTTAGGAACAAACATTTTCCCTTTTTGCGGAATAATGTCTTTTACCTGCACTGACACCTGCTTTGCATACAAGCCACGCGGATTAAAATCAGGCTTCTTCAGCACATACACGGCTTCTATGCCATACTCTTCCTTAAGGCGCTCTGCCAATTCTTTAACTTCTTTAGAAGTAAGCCCGACTAAAGCCTCTGCAATTAACTTGATATCTGCCATACCTAATAAGATTTAATTTATAATAATATTTGCTAACTTCACTGATTAATCTTTATTTTCGTTTTTCTTCCGCTCGCGTTGCTTTTCGGCGCGTAATTTATCAAAATAATCTATGCGTTTTTTTATCTCGCGCTCAAAACCTCTATCTACAGGGTTATAAAACCGTCGCCGCCCCATTTCTTCGGGAAAATAATCTTGCCCAGAAAAACCGTCTTCCAAATCTTGATCATAGATATAGCCGTCACTATAACCTAAGTTTTTCATCAATTTTGTCGGGGCATTTAAGATATGTTTCGGTGGCATCAATGAACCGGTTTCGCGCGCTGCGTCATATACCTTGTGCATCGCCTTATAAACCGCCGCCGACTTGGGTGCGGTTGCCAAATATGCCACCAACTGCATAATCGCCAAATCCCCTTCGGGAGAACCTAGTCTTTCGTATGTATCCGCACAAGCAATTGCCTGCACCACGGCATTGGGATCCGCCAACGATACATCTTCTATGGAAAACCGAACCAAACGCCTGAGTAAATACCGCGGATCCTCACCTGAAACAAGCATTCGCCCCGCCCAATAAAGTGCCGCATCCACATCAGAACCGCGCAAAGACTTATGCACCGCCGAGATAAGATTATAATGACCGTCACGCCCTTTATCATAAACAGGCGCGCGCGAGCGAATTATCTTCATCAATTTATCTTTATCAAAAATCTCATTTGGTTTAGCAAACGCCCATACACTCTCAGCAATGTTTAAAATATACCGTCCATCGCCATCCGCAACCGTTTTCATCAACTCACGCGCTTCATCATCAACCGGAAGTTTTTGCCCTTCCTCACGCTCAGCGCGCTGTAAAAGTTCTTCAAAATTCTCCGCCGTCAGCCTGTTTAACACAAACACCTGACAACGCGATAAAAGCGCGGCATTCAGCTCAAAAGACGGATTCTCCGTCGTCGCCCCGACAAGTATCACCGTGCCGTTTTCTACATATGGTAAAAAGCCGTCTTGTTGCGACTTGTTAAAACGGTGAATTTCATCCACGAATAACAATGTGCCTTTACCTTGTGTTTTCCGCCTTTCCTCGGCATACTGAAACACGCGTTTCAAATCTGCAACACCTGAAAACACCGCAGATATTTGCTCAAAATAAAGATTCGTATATTCGGCAATCAGGCGCGCAATTGTTGTTTTGCCACACCCAGGAGGCCCCCACAAGATAAATGAAGATATACGACCGGTTTGAAGCATCCGCCCCAAAGGCGAATCTTCACCCAAGACCTGCTCCTGCCCAACCACTTCTTCAAGCTTTGTCGGGCGGAGTCTGTCTGCCAACGGTCTTTTTACCCGTGATGAAAACAACGTTTCTTCCATTTTATCTAAGATTCTCTGTTAACTTAGAACTCGTTATAACATAAAGATTTTAAAGCACAAACATATTTTTGATATTAATGCTGCAAACACAAAATATCTTGACTCATCACTTAAAAGCACTTAACTTGAGCACATCAAAAAAATTATAATGTAAATTACTGATATATTAACAATTAAACAAGAATGCTTATGAATAAAGACAGTAAAACACCGCAAAGCAAAAAAGTCTACACGCCGCAAGAGATGGAGGCTATGGTTTTTTCTATCGAAGAGCCGAAAAGTCGGTTGCGCTCCTTTAAGAGCAGCCCTTTCAAACGAACCAGTTTATTTGATAATTACTAAAAACAACAACTCTTAAACTTAAACGCTATGGATTGATTACGTAACTCAAAAATCCTTAAACCAAGACCGTTGCTGACTATATGTTAGCGACGGTTTTTTGTTGGCATTCCCATATCCCCCTTGACTCTCCGATAAAAAGCGTTATTATCCAACAAAATAAATGACAATTTTAGGAAGAAAAGATGAGTTTTAGAGATTTAGGACTGGATGAAAAAACCATACACGCCATAGAAGATTTGGGCTATCAAGAACCGACTACTGTTCAAAAAGATGTTATCCCTTCTATCCTTGAAGGAAAAGACATCTTCACCATTGCGCCGGCTGTCTGCGGCAAAACTTGTGCTTATATCTTCCCTTTAATTGACATCATCTCTAAAAATGAGGGACAGAATATCCTCATCATCACCGCCGATTCTAAGGAGTCGGTCAACATTTCCGATAAATTCGCCATTTTTAACAAATATCATGAAATCAATGATGAGAATAATGACTCAGCCTCAACTTTGGAAGCAAATGTGATTATCGCCTCTCCGTCTTTGTTGTTGGAAAATATTGCTGAAAATAATTTGGACATTTCAAACATCAATATTTTAGTGGTAGACGATATCAACCTGATTAAGAAAAATCGCCAGCTTGAAAATCTGGAAAAAATTTTGGAACAACTTCCGGCAAATAAGCAAAACATCGTATTTACCACCCGCCGCTCCAAAGAAACGCAAGACATCCTAAACAAAATCTTAAAAACGCCGGCCGAAATCAAAATTGATAAAAACAAAGAAAGCGAACTGACCGAAGATATTAAAAACGAACCGCAAATGCCAGGAAGTTCTGCTCCCGAAAAACCGAGAGTATCCAAGTATGCCAGAAAGAGAGCGGAAGTTAAGCAAGATAAAAAAGCGCTTGATTTAGCCCGTAAATATAAAATCTTCGGCAAAAGCACACCGGCTTTCTTGCTTGATGACACAACGCTTATTTCAGAATCAAATTTTTAATCAAAAAAATATAAAAAAAACTTGCGCTATTTCAATCTTGGCATTATAGAAAAGAAAAACGTTAACCTATAATTTATGGAGATGCTAAATGTCAGGACACTCCCAATTTAAAAATATTATGTATCGTAAAGGCGCACAAGATGCCAAAAAGGCACGCGTATTTGCTAAACTTGCTCGTGAAATTACCGTTGCTGCCAAAAGCGGCTTACCGGAACCGGATAAAAACCCTCGTTTAAGGTTAGCTATTCAAGCCGCACGCGCCGAAAGTATGCCGAAAGATAACATTGAGCGCGCTATTGCCAAAGCAACCCAAGTTGCCGGCGGTGCAGATTTTACCACCATGCGTTATGAAGGTTTTTCACCAAACAAAGTTGCCGTAATTGTTGAGGCTTTAACTGATAACAAGAACCGCACGGCAAGTAATGTCCGCGCCATTTTCGGTAAACGTGGCGGAACCATGGGTGAAACCGGCTCTGTATCATTTAACTTTGAACGTATCGGTTATATCGAATATCCGATGTCTGTTGCCGATGCCGATAAGATGTTTGAAGAAGCTTTAGAGGCAGGCGCCAACGAGGTAATTTCCGAAGATGATATTCACGCCATCGAAACATTGCCGGATGATTTGTCAGCCGTAACTGACGCTTTGGAAAAGAAATTCGGCACTCCTTCTGCTTCACGTCTTGATTGGAAACCGACCGTAAAAACAGAAATTACGGATTTGGAAACCGCCAAGAAGTTCTTGGAATTTATTGACGCATTAGAAGAAGATGAAGACGTTCAACACGTTTATCACAATGCCGATATCGCCGAAAACATTATGGCAGAACTAGAGGCTGAATAATGCGGATTTTAGGTCTTGACCCGAGTATATCATCTACCGGTTGGGGCATAATTGATGTCAATGGAAACCGTCTGTCTTATGTGGCAGACGGTTTTATTGCAACTAAAGCCAAAGACTGCTTATCCCAAAGGTTGCATACGATTTTTAACGAACTTACCAAAGTGATTGAAACTTACAAACCAGATGAAGCCTCTATTGAAATTACCTTCTTAAATGAGAACCCTGAAACTTCATTAAAATTAAGTATGGCAAGAGGCGTAGTATTCTTAATGCCCGCACTTTATAACATTCCGCTTTATGAATATGAGCCGAACAAAATCAAAAAAGCTTTAACCGGCGTTGGCAGAGCTGATAAAAAACAAGTAGAAACCATGGTCAAAATATTACTCCCCGGTTGTGAGCCTAAAAACAATGATTCTTCTGATGCTTTAGCAATTGCCATTACGCATAGCAACTTACGAACGGCTTTTGGTAACCACGCCGCCTAAAATAAATAAAGCTAAATTAAAAATTTATGCTAAATATCTTTCATTTGCCTTCAAAAATGATTCGGCAATCTCTTCACCTTCAGCAGTTCCTTCATACCAAAAGAAATTTTTACCTTCATTTTTAAGCTCTATCACCGCGGGCTTTGTCATTTCTTCATATTCTGCCAAACGCTCCGGCAAGACATTATCATCTTTTCGCATGACCAGTTTACCGCCGCAATCTGTGCAAATGCCGTCTCCGACATCATGCGCTTTACCGCACTTTTCGCAAATTCGACGATTTTTAACGCGTTCTAAAATAAGTTCTTTGGGTGTATCACGAAAGATAACCGCACTGCTGTAATTTTCCATCAACTTATCAAAAGCCTTAACCTGCCCGACTGTCCGCGGGTAACCATCCAAAATAAGCACTTTAGCATCAACCTCATCAAGCGCTTTCAATAACATCTTATTAACAATACGATCCGGTGCCAATCCGCCCTCTTTCATATTTGCCGCTAACTCTTGCCCCAACGGCGTATTCGCTTTTTTTTCTCGACGGATCATCTCGCCGACCGAAATATCTTTGATATCATTGGCAGCCATATGATATTTTGTTTGTAATTCATTGACCAAAGATGATGCAATATACCCCTTTCCTGACGCAGGGGCACCGATTAACGAGATAACAAACTTTTTATCCATTTTATTTTATCCTATAATGCCTCACCAAAAAAAGCCTCAAACAATTATCTGAAGCTTTTTGATATAAATAAATTTCCACATAAAAACCAAAATGTCAAGTCTATTTCATATAGTCATCTAAATCGTCTACATAAACGGGACTTGCCTGATTTGATCCACTTGGATGAACAACCGTATGAGTATCAGTTGCTTCATACACAGCCTTTGGCGCAACCGTTGGTTGATCAGATGTAGAAACATTTACATGAACATCAACCGTTGGCATTTTGGGAGCTACGGCAACCGGCTGAACCACTGGAACCGGTTGATAACATGGTTGAACACCGACACAAGGCTGAACCACTGCTACAGGCTGACTCGGCGCAACCGCTTCCTTAACTTCTGGTTGTTTTGAACCAACAACCGGCTTTAATGGTTTAACTTCTTTAACAAGACGAATCATACCATAACCCGAACCACCGCCATTAGCAGGACCGGACAACCCGATAGAGTAGTATCCACCTATATATCCGTAATCCACATCGATGTAATCAATATTAAACATAATGCGAATAGTCGTGGTGCCGACACTTGTCATCTCGCACTTAAATCCGTTACCATTCAAGACTATGTCATTATTACCTTTAACATACAAAATAGAGTTATCCGGTTTGCAAACCGTCGGCGTCTGTCCGTTATAGCTCAAATTATAGGCAAGCGCCAGATTAAGAGCCGTCTTGCCTTTAACGCTTGAACCATCAACCAATTTTACACCGTCAAAATAGACATATGCAGGCGTAACACCGACTTTTGCCGGAACTGTTAAATACGGATTAACACAGACATGTGCCTGTGCATTGGCCTCACACAACAATGCCGTTTCATCCAAATTATTATCTATCAACTGAGCCAAAGAATTAAAGATATATTCTTTAGACATCGAAAGCTCTGCCGGAGCACACTGCTTATCTCTGCAGACAATCACCGTATTAAGCGGCGGAACGCGCTTATTATAAACTTTTGCAGCCTCAGTCGGCGTTTCATTAAACACCGGAGCAGGCTCAATTGGCTCTACATATGTATCCTCGTAAGAAGCAAGAGTTACATCTTCTTCATAAACATATTCTTCGCCGGCGTTCCCTTCTAACCAAGGCGCATTACAAGACGCCACACTGCCTACTAAGCCGACAACCATCAACGATTTAAAAAATATTTTTTGCACGCTAACTAACCTTTAATTAAATGTGAGTATATACTTTACTTAAGAGACTACATATAAACAACGTGATTGGGAAGAAAATTGTCAAAAATATACACACTAAATAACAGCCTGTTTTTTCTGTTACTTCTGATACTGGTATGTGCCTTTTTTACCTGCACGGCAGAAGAGATCTCAACAAATGAAATTAAAACCACCGCTTTAACCCCGGCCAAAGTTATTGATGGAGATAGTTTGGAAATAGGCAGCCACCGCATTCGTTTAATGGGCATTGATGCGCCGGAATATGTTCAACAGTGTAAAGACAAACACAAAAAAATTTATCCTTGCGGCATAACTTCTGCTAAATACCTGCGAGGCCTCATCAGCAATCAACAAATCACCTGCCGCATCCATAAAAAAGACCAATATGACCGCGACTTATGCACTTGCTATGTCGGAAACACAGATATCAACCGCGAAATGGTTTTAAGCGGTCACGCCATAACCTATTTAGAAACGCCTTACCGCCAAGAACAAACCGAAGCTAAACAACACAGACGCGGTCTTTGGCAAGGACGTTTTATGCAGCCGCGCCTGTTTCGTCGCTTAAAAGAACAACAAAAACTAAATTAATTTAAAATTTTAACAGATTCTTATTGACTCTTGAAAAAACTTCTGTATATTGCACGAAAAAGTTATGTTTAAATCAACAAAACAGGTGGAAAAAATGTATGCAGTAATTAAAACAGGCGGCAAGCAATACAAAGTGACATCAAACGATGTTATCAAAATCGAAAAGATTGCTGGTGATGCTGGAAGTGAAGTAATTTTTAACGAGGTTTTAGCAATGGATGAGACCGTTGGCACTCCGTTTATAGCAGGTGCAAGCGTTAAAGGAACCATTGTTAAACAAGCAAAAGACGCTAAAGTTATTGTTTTCAAGAAAAAGAGAAGACAAAATTACCGTCGTAAAAACGGACACAGACAAAACATCACAATCGTAAAAATTACCGATTTGTGTAAGTAATAAAATAGGAGTTATTAGAAATGGCACATAAGAAATCAGGCGGTAGCTCATCAAACGGACGCGACTCTATCGGACGTCGTTTAGGTGTAAAGAAGTTTGGCGGTGAATCTGTAATCTCCGGCAACATCATTATTCGTCAACGCGGAACAAAATTCCACCCCGGCGAAAATGTTGGTATGGGTAAAGATCACACCATTTTTGCTACAGCAGAAGGTAAAGTTGCATTCAAGACCAAAGCCGATGACAGAACTTATGTTTCTGTTGTTCCGGCAGAATAGTCTGACAAGCATAAACGTATTTAAGGGGGAGTGTATCCCCCTTTATTGTATCAAAAACAAAAAAGCGGACAGAATATAAAATGAAATTCTTAGACCAAGCAAAAATATACTTAAAATCCGGCGATGGCGGGCGCGGTTGCGTCTCATTTCGTCGTGAAAAGTATATTGAGTTTGGTGGCCCAAATGGTGGTGACGGCGGCAAAGGCGGTAGCGTCTGGTTTGTTGCTGTGGAAAACTTAAACACCCTCATCGATTTCCGCTACCAACAGCACTTCAAAGCTCAAAACGGACAACACGGTATGGGCTCTGAAATGTGCGGTGCTAAAGGCGAAGATTTAATCATCAAAGTTCCGGTTGGCACAGAAATAGTTGCTGAAGACGGAGAGACGGTCATTGCTGATATGATTGAACCCGGACAAAAATTCATGATTGCCAAAGGTGGAGACGGCGGACGAGGCAATATCCATTTTAAGACATCAACCAATCAAGCCCCCCGATATGCCGAACTGGGATGGCCGGGAGTTGAAATGTGGGTATGGCTTCGCTTAAAAATCATTGCCGATGTCGGTTTAATCGGCTTGCCTAATGCCGGAAAATCCACATTTTTAAGCGCGGTCACCAAAGCTCGCCCCAAAATTGCAGACTACCCCTTCACCACACTTCACCCTAATTTAGGTGTTGCATGGGTTGACAGCAAAGAAATTGTCTTAGCAGACATTCCGGGGTTGATAGAAGGTGCGCACGACGGTGTTGGTTTGGGCGATAGATTTCTAAAGCATGTTGAACGTTGCTCCGTATTTTTACACCTTGTTGACGGCACTTCGGAAGATATGGTTAAAAATTATAAAACAATTCGCAAAGAATTAGACTTATACCAAAAGAAACTATCCCTGAAGCCGGAAGTTGTAGCCATCAATAAAATCGATTCGCTTTCCACCGCAGAAATTAAAAAGAAAGTCACCGCTTTACAAAAGGTAACAGCCTCTCCGGTTTTTGCAATTTCTGCCGTTGCCGGAACCAATACGACCGACTGCCTGCGTGAAATTGCTCGATTTGTTCCGATAAAGAAAAAATCCGTTCAACCGGATGATGAACCGGAACCGATAATTAAAAAATCTTGGTCGCCATTAGACTAAAAAGGAGTAATGATGAATACAGACCAAAAATTACTAGAACTCATTGAAAAAACTTTGGACGATAACAAAGCCCAAGATATTGTCACCATTGACCTTAAAGGCAAAACATCTATTGCAAACTTTATGGTTATTGCTTCCGGCACATCTAACCGCCATGTTGCATCATTAGCCGATAAACTCAAAACCGAACTTAAAAACAACGGTTATCCGAATTCTTCAGAAGGTGAAGAAAAAGCAAATTGGGTTTTAATTGATGCATTTGACGTTATCGTACATATTTTTTGCCCTGAAGTTCGTGAATTTTATAATTTGGAAAAGATGTGGAACAGCGTTGCAGAGTTTCGCAAAAGCTAAACATTTTTTTGCGTTTTTCTGTTGCAATCTAAAAAAAGTATGATATAAAGACTCCAGCTTTTAACAATTAGATACAAGAAAAGAGGTGATTTAAGTGGTTCAAGTTACTGTTATTGGTAATGACGTAGCGCAATCTTTGAAAATATTAAAGAAGAAGATGCAACGTGAAGGTATCTTCCGTGAAATGAAGCTCCGCCGTTGTCATGAAAAGAATTCTGAAAAGAAGACTCGTCGCAAGGCTGAGGCTATCAGAAGATCCAGAAAACAGTTGCGTAAGCGCTTAGATACTGAAGGATTCTAATAAGAATTTAATAGATACTAAAAAAGGAATTTCTAAAAAGAAATTCCTTTTTTTACGTTTTATTTATCCTCTTGAACTATACTCTTTATAAACAAATCAGAGGAAGAAATGACCTATTTAATTGAAGCAAAAAAAATCCTAGACCACGAATACCAAGAAAAATACACTTTGGCACACACCGACTATCAAAAAGCTTTTATGGACGAAAAGATAAAACATTCCTATCAGGTTTTAGGCGCCGGAACATATATTTTAAGACACGAGCCGTGTTTTGCAAAATGCACAAAAGAAGAAATCAGTTACTACCAAGCTATTGTTTTGCTTCATGATGTTTGTCGGTTCGCTGAAATACTGGAAATAGAAAAGGGTAATCGCATAGACCATGGGGTTGCCGGTGCTGAGTTTTTAGCAAATCACACCATATTTAATAAAAATGACGCAACACTTTCCATTAAACACCATGGACATTTAATTGAAAAATTATATGAAGATAAAAAATATCAACGACTATCCTCAATCGAACAAAAACATATTCAAAAAATAGCCTTTTTAGTTCGTGATGCTGATAAAATCGCTAATTTGCACCTACTCTCCATAGATTTTCCTAAAATGCAAAATTTATTCTTTGTTGCAAAAAACTTCGCCAACCCACACAATAAAACGCTCACCCCACAAGTATTATCAGATTTCATGTCACACAAATCCGTTAACAAAACTGATATACATAACTTTGCAGACCACGCTCTGATGATTATGGCATGGATATATGATATAAATTATCAGAGTTCATTTACTTTTTTGGAAAAACTGGGAATCATTGAAAAAATGATGACATACTTCTCCCCTTACTGGAAAAAGCCTGATGCTAAATTATTCAAACAGAAAATAAACCAATTTATCCTAAACAAAAAGGACGCCTAACGGCGCCCTGTTTTTAACTTATTGACTAAAGAATTAAGATACTTTCTCTACCTGATTAAATTCCAAATCAACCGGTGTATACCGCCCAAAGATAGAAACAGAAACTTTCAGACGAGATTTTTCGGTATCAACTTCTTCAACCACACCGACAAACGAAGCAAACGGACCATCATTAACCCGAACTTGCTCGCCTACTTCAAAGTAAACTTGCGTTGTCGGGCGTTCGATTCCCTCCTCAATTTGATCCATAATGCGCTTAACTTCACGCTCTGTAATTGGTTGCGGCTTATTATGGCTACCCAAAAAACCACTGACACGAGGCGTATCTTTAACCACATGCCATGCATCTTCACTCATTTCCATCTTAACTAAAATATATCCAGGAAAGAACTTGTGTTCTGCATTGACTTTCTGCCCTTTGCGCACTTCAACAACTTGTTCTGTCGGTACCAAAACCTCTAAAATGCGATCATCCATTTTTTTCAAAACAGCCTGTTCACGAATAGATTCCGCAACTTTTTTCTCTGAGCCGGAATAAACATTAACAACATACCAACGTGCAGTCATCTAAAAACTCCTAATATTTGAATATGGCACTGACTATGGCGCCGAAAAACATATCTACAAAAAAGAATAACGTTGACGCGATAGCTACAATTATCATAACCATAATCGTTGCACGCATAACATCTTTTTTTGAAGGCCATGTAACCTTTTTAACTTCTTGTTTAACTTGCCTAAAAAATTGTATCGGACTTGTTTTCACCATAACTCTAACCATTTAAATAAAATTTACACGAGAGGCAATCAAAGTTTAATTGCCGTTAAACGTTAGGAATATATAAATGTTTTTATCACTAGATGTCAAGACATTATTTGATATTTTAAAGTGCTTTTTCTGGCAAGTTATCTCTTTTTCATCACTCTGAAATATTATTTTTACCAAATTAAACGGATTCTTAAATAATTATCCCTTACTCTCTAAAGAAATTAGAGCAAACAAAGGAAAAGATCATGAGCAAAATTTCTCCGCGTGATGTATATGAACTAGTGGAAAACAATAAAGGCGAAATAATGATATTAATCTACGCCAAAGAACCGGCACCTCGTAACGCTACTTTTTCACTAAACCAATTAGGCGGCGTATTAAAACTTAATCGCACCAAAGAAGATATTATACTTGTTGCCGGACTTGATGTAGAAGCCATCCATAAATTAAGCAAAATTAAACAACTCTATGTTTGTGAAATTAAATACACCGAAACAGCTGGTGACGAAAGCGAAATCATTCGCACTTATGCTGCCGCCCTAAAAAATGAACAGCCATCAGCTCCAAAAGCACAAACTAAAAAAGAGACCATTTCCGAAAAGGCTCAGAAAGCACGCGAAAAAGCACTCCGAAGCACAAACAAATAGCTCTTTGTTTGTGCTTGTCTTGCACTTTTCTATTGTTTTTAATTTTATTTAGTGTATCAATTATGAAACAACTAATTGAGTAAAAGGAGCGGCTATATGATAGATATAAAGTTAATACGGGAAAATCCCGATATTGTTCGAGAAAATATAAAAAAGAAATTCCAAAATAAAAAATTGCCTTTAGTTGATGAAGTAATTGATTTGGATAAAAAAAATCGTGCTGCCATTACCGAAATAGAGGCCTTGCGCGCTCAAAGAACCAACATATCCAAACAAATCGGTGCACTGATGAGCGCAAATAAGAAAGATGAAGCAGAAGCCATTAAAGCAGAAAGCCAAAAAATTGGTGATAGAATAATAGAACTTGAAGCATCTCAGGAAAAGCTGCAAGATGAAATTAAACAGCGTATGATGATTATTCCCAACATCATTGACGCATCCGTTCCTGTGGGCAAAGATGATTCTGAAAACGTAGAAATAGAGCGTTTTGGTGAGCCCAAAGTTCCTGATTTTACCGTTCCTTATCATACCGAAATAATGGAATCCTTAAATGGTATTGACCTGGATAGCGCACGTCGTGTTGCCGGAAATGGTTTCTATTATCTAAAAGGAGATATAGCTCGTTTACACTCGGCAGTTCTATCCTACGCCAGAGATTTTATGATTGACAGAGGCTTCACATATTGTGTGCCCCCTTATATGATACGTTCTCAAGTCGTTGACGGTGTAATGAGCTTTGCCGAAATGGATGCAATGATGTATAAGATTGAAGGCGAAGACTTATATTTAATCGGCACATCAGAGCACTCAATGATTGGTAAATTTATTGACCAAATTATCCCCGAAGAAGAATTGCCCTATACCTTAACCAGTTACTCACCATGTTTTCGCAAAGAAAAAGGTGCTCACGGCATAGAAGAACGCGGTGTATATCGGATTCACCAATTTGAAAAGCAGGAAATGATTGTTATTTGCAAACCGGAAGACCACATGACATGGTATAATAAATTATGGCAAAATACCGTTGATTTCTTCCGCACATTAGACATTCCGGTCCGCACTTTAGAGTGCTGCTCTGGTGATTTAGCTGATTTAAAAGTCAAATCATGCGATGTAGAAGCATGGTCGCCACGACAAAAGAAATATTTTGAAGTAGGCTCTTGCTCCACTTTAGGTGATGCGCAGGCACGCCGATTGAAAATTCGCGTTGCCGGTAAAAATGGCAAAAAGTATTTTGCATACACGCTAAATAATACGGTTGTTGCACCGCCGCGTATGTTAATTGCCTTTTTGGAAAACAATTTACAAGCCGATGGTTCTATCGCAATTCCTACGGCTTTGCAACCCTATATGGGTGGTAAAAAGTTTATCGGCAAAAATGCAAAATAATCAAATCTAAAGGAAAGCGATGAAAAGAATTGATAAAATTATCAATTTTATGCGAGCATTAGAAGAAGTTTGTGTCGTTAAGAGAGATTTACTGCTTTTTGATGGCTCTGAAGAAAATGATGCCATGCATATTTTCAAGCTTTCCTTTTTAGTAATGCTCATCGCCCCATATCTGAAAACACCGGTTAACTATACCAAAATGCTGGAGCTGGCCCTCGTTCATGACATAGCCGAAGGGAAAACCGGAGACTATACTGCAGCAAATCAGCTCACACATCCGGAATTAAAAGTTGAAAAACAAAAAAAAGAAACTTTGGCAATAAACGAACTGAAAGGATTGCTCCCTTTTCCGTTAAACAAAAAAATTTATGCTCTTTACCAAGAATATGAAAAAAAGAAAACCATAGAGGCAAAAATCATCTCAGCCCTTGATAAATTAGAAGCAAACTTACAAGCCAATCAGTATAAAGACGGAGATGTGCGCTACTGGAAATTATGTGAAAACGGCGCACAATATTATAAAATGGCCTCACAGAAGAAACCCCTTATCAAAGAAATAGATGAACCGATTCTCACTGATTTAGAAAACGCAATTATAAAATTATCTCGCGCCAATATGGAAAAATGTGGCATCAAATGCCCCAAGAGGTAGAAAATGCTCATCTATGTAGATAAAAAAAAGGAAAGACAAAAAAAGATAAGAAGATTGCTCCTTATCCTGTTTAGTCTGTTTTTTATTACCCTCAATTTATGGCAATTTAACACCTCTCTTAACCATTCTGACCAATCTCTTACAGATTACCAATCAATTAAGCATCTCAATTTATGGTATAACAACGCCGATATTGTTTACCTCTTTACCGATAAAAAAAATAATACCGCTGCCCTTATTATACCGGAAACATTTAATCAGGAAAATGCAACCACCATTGCTTTAGCCTTATCAAAACTACCACAACAAAAATACAACATTATCCTTGCGCCAAACATAAGTGAAAACGATTCTCTGCGAAACCTCATAAAAATTTTTCTGCCGCAAGCTGAATTTAATTCCACCGCAAACGCACCTGATGTTATTATAGCAAACGACACAAAAATTGCCGCTCAGCATATTATAAAAAACAAACTCTTTCCACGCACGCTAAACTACAAACACACTAAAAAAATACAAGAAATTCCCGCCCTTAAGAATTTTATAAAAAATACCTTTCCCCCATTACCTCTTCCCCAAAATACATTAGAAGAAGAAAGCCAAAATTTGCAATCATTTATCTCAACACATGAACGCATCCTAAAAGATTTTGTCTTCTTAGATAAAGAACCGCCTTTTACAAGCCAAAACCTCTTTTTACAAAACATCCGTTTGTGCCTAAAAACAAAAGAAAACAATTTATCTTGCGCGCTTGATACAACCGTTTCGCTCAAGCAAAACATAATCAATGCCAAAGCTGATTTGCCAAAAGAAGACACTATAAATAAAGTCTACCTTTTAACCTCCGATATGAAAACGACACCTCAAACCACTACCCGATTTAATAAAGACGAAGGGCTTCGTTTTGTATATCAGAGCCGCAACGCTCTTTTACTTCCTGAAGATATTAAATTACTGGACACCCCTCTGAAAGCGTTTTATATACTAAAAGAAAAAACAGGCATCAATCCGCTGTTTGATGCACCTGATATGTATTTTTATAAAATCAAAATAAAGGAGATTACCCATGATGAAGACATATAACGGTTACAAATTAAATTACTCCATAAAAGAACTAAAAAAGATGACCGGCAAAGAAACAAGCAAAATCACTCTCATCTCTAAAAAGTTTCCGGCTTATATTGCCTTAGATGAAGGAGATAAAAAAGCACTAAAGCATTTGGTTAAAGCCGCACAGATATTAAATAATGTTGCACTGGAACAAGACAATTCCCTAAATTTAGCTCAAAAACAGGCTTTGATTGACGCCTCAAAATCCGGCGATGAACGCGCAACACTATCTCTTAAATTATTTAATTCCCTAAACGGTGTTGCCGGACTTAACGGTATTGACCATGAACCGATTACCGTATTTAAGGGTTTAACTACGCCTGCTGGCAAAAACTTTTATCCTGAAGATTTAAGCGTTACGGAATTTCATCAAATTCTATTAAAAATGTTCAAGGCAGGGGAAATTAAAGAAATCGCCCAGATTCTTTCTGCGCGCACCATGGTCAGACGTGATAAAAACAAACTAAAAGCCATTGACTATACCGAATACTTTAAAGACGAATTTTCAGAAATGGCAAATGAACTTGAAGTTGCCGCCCACTATTGCACCAATGACTTATTCAAAGAATTTTTATCTTGGCAGTCGCAAGCTCTCTTACAAAATAATCTGGACATGGACATGCTTGCGGACAAACACTGGGCAATGATGCAAGACACCCCGTTGGAATTTACTATAAGCCGTGAAAATTATGATGACGAATTAACGCCGACTGTTTGGGAAAATAAAGAACTAACCGCACTTATCCGCCAACATAACATTGAAGTCATCGCCAAAGACATGCTTGGCGCACGCGTCGGCATTGTTAATCAAGAAGGCACTAAACTATTGCTGAGCTTTAAGGATACAATGCCCAAACTAAGTAGCTTAATGCCTTTTGCTGATAAATATACACAATCTATCAGTTCTACCAAAAAACTTAACCAAAATATGGTTGATGTTGATTTAGCCGCATTAACCGGAGATTATGCTCAATGCCGTGGCGGAATAACCGTTGCACAAAACCTACCCAACAATGATAAATTGGCTGTTAAAACCGGCGGTGGCAGACGCAATGTATATCACCGCCAAGTCCGCTTAAGCCAAGATACCAAAAGAACGCAAAAATATTTAAACACTTTTCTTCATCCTGATTTTCATAAATACTATGACTTGAATGCAGATCACATTTTTGTTATCGGTCATGAAAACGGTCATACTTTAGGCCCGACAAGCGAATACCAAAATTCCCCCGGCATTTGCAAATCAATTATTGAAGAAAACAAAGCCGATTCGGTATCTATATCCTTTATGCCGGAATATGTTAAACAAGGGATTATCACCGAAGAGCAGCTAAAGAAAATCTACACTTCGTGGATTACCAAACGATTGCTGCTACCGGCAAAACCGATATTTCCGACCGAAACTTATAAGATTGTGGATTTAATTGAATTTAATGCCTTACTCAAAGCGGGCGCAATTTTCTTTGATGAAAATAAGTTGCTCCACATCGTGTTTGAAAAAATAAGCCCGACAATTTATGAGCTTTTAACCAAGGTGATAGATATTCAACTATCAAAATCGCCCGAAAAAGCCCATCGCTATATTGAAGCAAACACGGAATGGAATGAACTGCACGAATATATTTCCGCAACCAAGAAAAAATTAGGCTTGAAGAAATATAAAAACATTGTAACCTATTTCTAATTCAAACATACATTTTTAGGAGTAAACTATGCTTGGACGATTTTTTTATGGACAATGTGGCTTAGCGGAAGCCTTTTGGAAATACTCTGTTTTAGGGTTAACAGTCATTGGTTTCTTAACCAATTTATTTCACATAAAGCTGTTACAATCCGTTAACTATGATAAAAGCTTTTTAAGCGTTGCTGTATCAAGTTTTTCTTTTGTTCACGATAATGCAACCACTCTACCGTATTTTTGTTGCTATACTGCATTATTTTTAACTTTAATAGCATATTCGGCGATTTGTGTAATCGGTATGTGGAAGACATATAAAAATTATGAAAAGAGCAAATTTTTAGCTTTTATCTGTTTTGCTTTAGTTTTAGGAATGGTTTATTTCTTTGTTAAAAGATCCATTTATTGATAATCTTTATCACATCAAAAAGGGCGCCAAAAGCGCCCTTTTATTTTGAAACTATAATTTACCTTAAATATCCAAGTTCACTACATTCAGCGCATTTGCCTGAATAAAGTCTTTTCTGGGCTCTACCACATCGCCCATTAAGGTAGAGAATGTTTCATCAGCCTCTTCCATTTGGTCAATCTTAACCTGCAAGAGTGAACGCGCTTCCGGATCAAGTGTTGTTTCCCACAACTGCTCTGGATTCATCTCACCTAATCCTTTATAGCGCTGAAGCGTAATACCCTTCTTACCGGCTGCCATTACCGCATCAACCAAAGTTACCGGACCGGCAATGATTGTTTCTGCCCCACCTTTTGCCACAAGTTTTAACGGATTCGTAAAGTTATCAGCTAAAAAGGCTTTCATACTATTAAGCATTTTAGCTTCACCGCTTTCAAGCACCGATGCGCCGACAATGTGTTCCTCTTTAACCCCGCGGAGTGTGCGATTAAACGAGATATTACCATTATCCAAAACCTCAGCTTTCCACCCACGGTCATATTCGGCCTCTAATTTATCCAAACGCACCGCAAGTTTATCAAGCTCTGGTTGTAAGCGAGTTTTATCTGCTAGGAGCTCTTTATCAAATAAACCGCAGATTGCCATTTGCTCAACAATCTTTTCCGGCGCTTTAATACTGAGCAATGACACAAGATTTCTCGCCTTTTTAGTGCTTTCAACATAGTTGATTAAATCTTGTCCCATAATCCGCTCACCATCGGCTGTTTCCAAATAAGCATCTTCACAGCCGCCGTTAATAAGATAATCCTCCATTTCTCTGTCATCTTTAAGATAAATGATGGAATTTCCTCTCTTTGCCTTATAAAGCGGCGGTTGTGCAATATACACATAGCCGCGTTCAATAAGCTCCGGCATTTGCCGATAGAAAAATGTTAACAACAGAGTTCTGATGTGCGCACCGTCAACATCAGCATCGGTCATGATTACAATCTTGTGATAGCGGCATTTATCCGGATTAAAATCATCACGTCCTATTCCCGTACCGAGTGCGGTAATAATCGTGCCGATTTCTGCCGAATTAAGCATCTTATCAAAACGCGCACGTTCCACATTCAAAATCTTACCGCGCAAAGGCATAATCGCCTGATTTTTTCTATCCCGTCCTTGTTTTGCAGAACCACCGGCGGAGTCTCCCTCCACAATGAATACTTCTGAAAGTGCCGGGTCTTTTTCGGAACAATCTGCTAATTTACCAGGTAAAGTTGAAATATCCAATACACCTTTGCGTCTGGTTAATTCACGTGCTTTACGTGCCGCCTCTCTGGCGGTTGCTGCCTCAACAATCTTGCCGACAATAATCTTTGCCTCTGCTGGATGTTCATCTAACCATTCTTTGAGTTTATCACCCATAACGCCTTCAACCACAGGACGCACTTCAGAGGATACCAATTTATCCTTAGTTTGTGAAGAAAACTTCGGATCCGGCACTTTAACCGATAATACACAAGTCAATCCCTCACGCATATCATCACCGGTAATCACGGTTTTATCTTTTTTAAGTAAACCGTTTTCTTGAATATAGTTATTAATTGTACGGGTCAATGCACCTCTGAAACCGGCTAAGTGTGTTCCGCCGTCTTTTTGCGGAATATTATTGGTAAAGCAAAGCATACTTTCATTATACGCCTCTGTCCACTGCATAGCCACATCAACTTCAATATTGTTATCCATGCCGGAGAAATTGATGATATTTTCATGCAATGGGGCTTTAGACTTATTTAAGTGTGTCACAAACGCATTTAATCCGCCTTCATAATGAAATACCGTTTCAATCGGTTCATTACCGCGATTATCTATCAATTTAAGATACACACCTGAGTTTAAAAAGGCCTTTTCTCGAATAGCGCGCTCTAACACATCATAGCTGAATTCTGTTTGCGTAAAAGTCTGCGGTGATGGCAAGAAAGAAACTTCTGTACCATGTTTACCCGGAGTGTTACCGGTAACGTGAATATGCTCCACCACATTACCGTCAGCAAACGAGGCTTCATATTGCTGATCATTACGCCAAATTTTAAGTTTAAGCCAAGTTGACAGTGCGTTAACCACTGAAACGCCTACACCATGCAAACCGCCGGAAACTTTATATGAATTATTATCAAATTTACCGCCGGAGTGAAGCTCGGTCATAATAACCTCTGCTGCAGAAACACCTTCTTCGTGCATATCAACCGGCATACCGCGCCCGTTATCACGAATTGTTGCCGAACCGTCGGGATTCAAGATAACTTCTGTCTTATCACAATATCCGGCCAATGCCTCATCAATGGCATTATCCAACACCTCATAAATCATATGATGCAGACCGGAGCCGTCATCTGTATCACCGATATACATACCGGGACGCTTACGAACCGCATCCAACCCCTTCAAAACCTTGATGGAGTCGGCATTATATGTTTCTTCGCCTTTAATAATTTCTTCTTCTGTCAATTCAGCCATTATAAACCTCTTTTTACCTTAAATTACTTATCTTTTAACTATATAGCACACCCATATTTTTTAGCAAACAAAAACCGCTAAAAAATCAAAATTATCAACAGAAAAAGCCTTTTTCTATGAGCTCTAAAATTAGAGCAAAAAAACATATTGACATATTAGACAAAAAGCATTATTTTATCCCCGATATTTATACATATCTGCTTTGTACAATTGGGGAATTTAGGGTTTTGATTTGGGGTCATGCTTCACTTCAAGGTTATAATTGCATACCTATGGCAGACAAAGTAATTAGTAACATGGAGAGTGCGGAAAACTCCACAAAAAACCTATCAGAAAGATGTTCAAAGAGAGCATTCTAGAAGAGTTCCAAATACGAGAGTCGCTAACAGTTGCAGTACACGCAGGCAACTTCCACGCCGACGATGTATTTAGCGTGGCATTGCTCAAGTGGCTTTGCACTGCAACCGACACTGAGCTAAGCGTAATTCGCACGCGAGATTACAAAGAGCTCCAAAGCGCCGACATGAGAGTCGACGTAGGTGGCAAGCACAATCCTGCAACATGGGACTTTGACCACCACCAAAACAATGACGCATCACTTGACCAACCGAACGGCATAAAACACGCCGCAATCGGCCTGCTTTGCCAGTGGTGCATGGAGGAAGACTTCTTACAGATTTTCCGAGAGAAGTACTTGTATGGCCTTGAATACCAGGACAATACGGGAAAAAGCCATGAGAAATACAATTCCATAGGCTTTTTCATTCAACCGTTTCTCCCTGTCTACGGTCAGAAGGAAAATCTGAATGAACTCTTTTGGCAGGCGGTCGCTGTTGCAGAAATTGTTTTAGCGCGCGCTATCAATACAACTGAGGGAATTCTCAAGTGTGAGAAAGATCTGCCCAGTGCAACAGAAGAAGTCTTGGTCGACGGCAAAATTCTGGTATTAACAGAAGCCATGCCAATCCAAAACTGGCTTCATCCCGAAATTGCTTTTGTGATTGCAAAAGCTAAAGAAGGATACTCTTTCCTCTCTTTTAACGGAGCACTCGTCAAAGAAAACCTCCGTGGTTTAAGAGGAAAAGCTATCTTAAATGCCTGCGGATATGCCGGAACATTTATACATAAGGATGGTTTCACCGGTGCCATGGCTACACTAGAAGGAGCAAAAGCTATCTGTTTGGCTAGCCTTTAACTCCTTAAAAAGAAAAACCCGTCAGATTGTTCTGGCGGGTTTCTTTTTACTTTCTCACATCAAAAACTTCAAATGTGTTTTTCAAATATTCATTAAGCTCATCATTTTCTATCAGCGCCAGACACTGCCCTTCATTGGTATCTGTGTCGCTTGGAATCCGCCGATATTTTTGTAAGTAATATTCTTTAACCCCCATACTTTTTAATGTATCGGCGATCGTATATATGTCTTCAATGCTTAAAAAGCGCGGATCACATGTTGTCCGACACTCAAAATCTTTTGGGGAGTCGCATAAAATTTGCAAACACTCTTTAACTTTTTTAACATCTGCAATGCCCCCTGTTATCTCTTTATAACGGGAAGCTTCTAAAGGAGCTTTAATGTCAAATCCGACCCAATCTACAAGCTCTAAAACAGCCTTAAAATGCTCCGGCAAATAGCCGCCCGTATGGAGTCCTATCTTATAGCCCAAATCTTTGACTTCCTCAATAGCATCTTTAAGACCTTGTTGCACCAAAGGCTCTCCGCCGGAGAAAACCACGGCATCTAATACCCCTTTTCTTTGTTTAAGAAAATCTACAAATTTATTCCAAGAAATATTAGTTTCGGCATTAACGTCTTGCAAATGTGCATTATGACAAAAAGGACACCGCCACGGACACCCCTGCATAAAAACAACAGCGGCCATCTGATTTGGAAAATCGACGATACTGAATCTCTCAATACCGCCGATTCTAATTAAGCTCATTTAACAACCAAAAAGTTACTAAATTAAAATAAATCTTATTCTGCTGCCAATGCCATTGTTTCAGTCTTGCAAACACACTCACGTGCTTCGCAACCCATAACAGCTTTATCTTCGCAGAAGCATACTCTGGAATTGAATTCGCCCTTTTTACCAACGTTGAATTCTGTAGTCGGCCGAATATATCCCATAACTCTGGTATATACTTCGCAAGGTTGTCTTTCAGAATCGTCTAATTTAACATCTTCAATATTAATAATATTGCTCATTGTTCTCCCTTTCACAGTTATAATATATTACACCACTTTTTGCATTTTTGCAAGATTTTTTGCCTTCTCCGCTTTCTTTTCTCTATCGCAAATCGGGCAGAATTCATGCTCACCGGCAATATATCCGTGCTTTGGACATACGGAAAATGTCGGCGTAATCGTGATATACGGCAGACGGTAATTAGCTAATACCTTCTTAACGAAATCACGGCAAACCTTTGCAGACGAAATACGTTGGTTCATAAACAAGTGAAGCACCGTACCGCCCGTATATTTAGACTGCAATTTTGCTTGCAAATCTAAAGCTTCAAACGGATCATCTGTATAACCCACCGGCAACTGAGAAGAGTTTGTATAGAACGGCGCATCCGGAGTTCCTGCTTGGATAATCCCCATATAGCGCTTTTTATCTTCTCTGGCAAAACGAGTTGTTGCACCTTCTGCCGGAGTCGCCTCTAAATTATACATATGGCCAGTTTCTTCTTGAAACTTAACCAAACGATCACGCACAAAGTCTAAGAATTTTTCGGCAAATGCCTGTCCCCATGCATCCGCGATATTGTGCTCATCATTGGTAAAGTTTCTAATCATTTCGTTCATACCATTAACACCAATGGTCGAAAAATGGTTTCTTAAAGTTCCCAAATATCTCTTTGTGAACGGGAACAAACCGTTATCAATCAAGCGTTGAATAACTTTTCTCTTAATTTCGAGCGAAGTTCTTGAAATATTCATTAATTCATCAACTCTGGCAAATAATCCAGCTTCATTGCCTTTATAAACATAACCTAAACGTGCGCAGTTAATGGTCACAACACCAACCGAACCGGTTTGCTCAGCTGAACCGAAAAGACCATTACCACGAGCTAACAGCTCTCTTAAATCAAGTTGCAAACGACAACACATTGAGCGGATTTGCCCTGGTTTCAATGAAGAATTCAAGAAATTCTGGAAATAAGGTAAACCGTATTTTGCTGTCATTTCAAACAGTAATTCCGTATTTTTATCTTCCCACGGAAAATCCCATGTCATATTATATGTCGGAATTGGGAAAGTAAACGGACGCCCTTTAACATCGCCACCCATCATAACATTGATGTAAGCTTTGTTAATCATTGCCATCTCTTCGCCTAAATCGCCATAGGTGAAATCTTGTTCAACACCACCGATAATCGGCTTTTGCTCGCGCAAATCTTCCGGACATACCCAGTCAAATGTAAAGTTTGTAAACGGCGTCTGAGAACCCCAACGAGAAGGAACATTCAAGTTATAAATCAATTCTTGCATACTCTGTTCAACTTGCTCGTATGTCAAATGATCTTTACGAATATACGGGGCTAAATATGTATCAACCGAAGAAAATGCCTGCGCACCGGCCCACTCATTTTGAAGTGTGCCCATAAAGTTAACCATTTGTCCGACAGCAGAACTCAAATGCTTCGGAGCACCCGCCTCAACTTTACCCGGAACACCGTTAAAACCTTCACGCAACAGATTCTTTAAAGACCAACCGGCACAATATGCAGCTAACATACTCAAATCATGAATATGAATATCACCGTTTCTATGTGCTTCACCAACTTCTGCCGGATAAACGTGAGAAAGCCAGTAGTTAGCCGTAACCTTGCCGGCAACATTAAGAATCAAACCGCCGTTAGAATAACCTTGGTTGGCATTTTCTTTAATACGCCAGTCCAAATTCTCCAAATATTCGTTAACCGAGCTTTCAACATCAATAACGGTCTTACCATCACCACGCATTCTGTTACGCTTATCACGATACAAAATATAAGCCTTTGCGGTTTGGAAATAGTTTTCAGAAATTAAAACTTGCTCTACAACATCTTGGATATCTTCAACCGAAGGTAAAGATTCGTCAAATTTATGTGATAAAATTTTCATCACCTGAGCTGTCAAAAGCCATGCGTCATTTGCATCAAATTCTGCTGTGCTCTCACCTGCGCGTGAAATGGCATTATATATTTTCTCACTGTCAAAATCCGCTAATGTTCCATCTCTTTTTGTGATGCTCTTAAACGGCATTTTATATTTTTTTCCCATCGGCATTTGCAACTCATTATTTGCCATTTTTTATTCTTCCCTTCTTCTCATTTTTCGGTTGCCCAACCCTTCTTTTTTTAATCGTTCAACCGTATCATTTTTGTTTGACCAAGTTTTTCGCTGTGAGTCGCACAATACAAGATATTGTGTTAAAAAATGGTAAAGACATACAAGATATTGTGAAAAATTTTTTTTGCCTCAACCATCCGACTGAAAAATACCTTAAAATTTTTACTTAATTTTTACAAGTCACCCCCCCTGATTTTTGCACATAAAAAACATATCCCTCTAAAAATAAAACAAAAAAAATTTTTTAAATAGCCCATAAAGGGGGGGCAAAATTTAATTTACTTTTACTCACAACTTTTAAAATAAAAAGAATTCGACTTTTTTTGACATAAATATTGACCTTCTCATTATATCACTTTATGATACCTCGCGAATAAATGATATGGAGAAATAAATTGGCAAAAAGTATTATATGGGATTTAGACAATACCCTATATTTTGAAACACAAGATTATAAAAACAAATTAAATGAGGCAACCGCCTTTGCCGCCATAAAAGAATTTAATTTACCGCTGGACTTTGATTCCGCGACCCAAAAAGTAAAAGAGTCGTATGAGATTTATCGTGACGGACTGGAAATTTTTGCCAAAGAATACGGGATTCCGCACAAAGATTTATACAAATCCTACCATAATTATAAGAGTAGCTTAATTTCTATGATTAAACCTTACGATAACCTCCTAAACAAATTAAAGAGTATTAATTGCCCGCAATATGTATTTTCAACATCTTCACGCGATATTTGCGAACAAATCTTAAAACACATCGGCATTTACGAATTTTTTAAAGACAGGTTCTATTCTGTAGAGGATTTTGACGTATATAAAAAGAATGAAAGCTCCGATGTCTATGCCAAACTTTGTAAAAAAATAGGATTAACTCCGCAAGATTGTATTTTTGTTGACGACAGCTATTCCAATTTAGAATATGCTAAAAAAATCGGTATGACTACCGTTCGCATATATTACAAAAACAACTCAGCCAAAGACATGGATTTTATAGATAGCGCCTATAAAGGGATAGAAGAGTGTATTATGGGCTTAAAAGAAGATTTTAATTGCTAAAATTCTTCAGCGTTTTCTGCTGCTTCAATTTCCTGACAAATGCGACTTTCAAGTTTATACTGGTCAATCGTATCCATCTTTAGCTGCTCTTTTTCAACTGCTTTATACCAGGCATCAATTCTTTTTTGCACCGCATCATGATATGACTTGCTCAAATCAGCCATAGCATTATCAACCGATTCTCCCTTAGTGATAACTTTAACACCGATATTATCAAACAATGCATCAGCATATTTTTTTAACCGTGGCAAAAAGTAATCCAGCGCTTCTATATATATTTGCGCATGTGTCCGCTCATGGCGAAGTGTAACATCATAAAGACATGTTCCTTTTTCTAGCTCACTGGCAATATAAATTGTCGGTAAATAATAATCTATACTGACTTGAATACTCTCCGGATAAAGGCAAACATATCCTTTATTTAATGCTAATTGTGTAAATTCAGCCTTAAAATCAACCGTGTCCTGCATCTTAGTTAACCCGAGAACTTTCAGCTCTATTTGTGCATCTTCAGAGGAATATGCTTTGACCTTTTTTTCTTGTTCTTGCGTTAAATAAGTGGAGTCCTTATCATAATTATACCGCAAATTCCCATAGGAACCGAAAACCTCAACTTTAGGACGCGAGATAAAGTCTAAACACTCTTGACGATATGTGCTCAAATCATCCGTCTTTGCGCTACTGCATTGCATAAAGAAAACAAAAATTAATGCAAAAAAAACTTTTTTCATTTATAATAACTTTCAAAATAAATGTCATCACAGGAGACTTTTATGCGATATTTTTACATCATCTGTCTGGTCTTGTCCAGCTTTTTTATATACAATCTATCATCTGCTGATAACATTGAAAGGCAATATGCTTTTTTTGTTCCTGGTAGCGCCTACCAAGAAAACACCGCTATAAACAACTTGGATTCCATACAGCCTCGCTATAAAAAAACACGTGTCAATAATACCCAAACTCCACCCTCAAAAAATAAAATTAAAGCTACAGAGAAACTTACGCGTCCTGTCACTAAGAAACCACTAAAAGAAATAGCTGACGCTAAACCAGTGCCTCAAATTAAAGATAAGAAAACCACAATCGCGACAAAACAACAAGCCAATACCATAAAAGAGGACTCGCCTATCATCAATACAGCAGAAACAACTGATACTCCTCTTGCACCTGTTGTTGAAACACCTACAACACCGCAACTTTCAGAAGAAGAACTAAACCGGATAAAAGAAAAAGCCGCACAATATAATATTGATGATGACGATGATTTTGTTATCGCCCCAGCCTTTTCAGATGAAGCAGAACAAAAAAAAGAAAAAACAATCAACGCTATGCTTTCGGAAATCCCTTACCCAAATTCTGATGAACCAAAATTCAAACAAGCTTTTGGAAAATATGGCATTGCCTTGCGCACCTTATATCGCCAAAAAACAATGCCTAACGACTATGAACAAGATAAAATTCTAGCTAAGGCCACTTCAATTAAACGATTTAAGGTTGAAGCTGCGGATTAGTCATCACCGATTCTAAGCGCTTCAATAAACGCCGATTGCGGCACTTCCACTTTGCCAAACTGACGCATCCGTTGTTTACCTTTTTTCTGTTTATCTAAAAGCTTGCGTTTACGCGTTACATCACCACCATAACACTTTGCTGTAACATCCTTGCGCATGGCTGAAATCGTTTCGCGCGCCACTACTCTGCCACCGATTGCCGCTTGTATCGGTATCTTAAACAAATGCCTCGGTATCAAATCTTTTAACCGCTCGCAAATCTGCCGTCCGCGCGATTCGGCCTCGCTTCTGTGACACAAGAAAGCAAGCGCATCCACCGGCTCTTCATTAATAAGTATCTGAACCTTAACCAAATCAGACACCTCATAATCCGTAAGCTCATAATCAAAGCTCGCATATCCGCTGGTAATAGATTTAAGCCTGTCATAAAAATCAAATACAATCTCATTAAGCGGTATCTGATATACAACCATTGCCCGAGACCCGACATAAGTTAATTCCTTCTGCACACCGCGCCGCTCTGTGCAGAGTTTCAATACGGCGCCGAGATAATTATCCGGCACTAATATTGTAGCTCTCACCATTGGTTCTTCAATAGAAGATACCGTTGACAAATCAGGCATATCCGCCGGATTATGAAGCGTTATCACCGTGCCGTTTGTCATATTGATTTTATAGGCAACCGACGGCGCCGTGGTAATAATATCCAAATCAAATTCGCGTCCGATTCTTTCTTGAATAATTTCCATATGCAATAAACCTAAGAAGCCACAACGAAACCCAAGCCCCAAAGCTGCTGAATTTTCATTTTGATAATCAATACTCGCATCATTAAGTTTTAACTTTGCAAGCGCATCTTTAAGCGCCTCATATTGGCTACTGTCTACCGGAAAGATAGAACAGAACACCACCGGCACCGAAGGCTTAAACCCGGCAAGCGGTTTATCACATGGTCTCTTATTATCCGTAATTGTATCACCGATTTGACAATCCCCCACGCTCTTAATACTGGCGGTAATAAACCCGACCTCGCCGGCGGAGAGTTCTTCCACATCTTGCATTTTTGGGGTAAACACACCGATTTTATCAATAGAATACGTGGCATTATTGCTCATCATGCGAATAACTTGCTTTTTCTTCAAGCTACCATCCTTAATCCGAAGTAAAATGACCACTCCTAAATAAGAATCATACCAACTGTCAATAAGTAAAGCCTTCAACGGCGCATCTTTATCGCCTTGTGGAGCCGGCAATTTGTGAACAATTGCCTCTAATAAATTATCGATCCCTAACCCCGTCTTACCGGAAGTTTCAACCGCCTCACTTGCATCGATTCCGATAACATCTTCTACCTGTTGCTTAACTTTTTCCACATCTGCTGATGGCAAATCAACTTTATTAAGCGCCGGCACAATTTCATGATCATTATCAATTGCCAAATACACATTTGCAAGCGTTTGCGCCTCAACACCTTGTGTTGCATCCACCACCAAAACTGAACCCTCACACGCAGCTAAAGACCGCGACACTTCGTATGAAAAGTCTACGTGTCCCGGTGTATCAATCAAGTTAAGCAAATAATCTTCCCCGTTTTTTGCTTTATATTTAAGCCTAACCGTCTGCGCTTTAATCGTAATTCCGCGCTCGCGCTCAATATCCATAGAATCAAGCACCTGCTCGGTCATCTCTCGGCTCTCCAAACCGCCACACCGTTCAATAATTCTATCCGCAATGGTTGACTTTCCATGGTCAATATGCGCAATAATGGCAAAGTTTCTGATTTTTGCTAAATCTTGCATTAATTTCTTCCTGATACATTAAATATAGTTACACTCATAAAGCATATTTTAGAACAACGCAACAGATTTTACACTTTACTATTGCAACTCTCTCAAAAATATGCTTTAATGTATAGCATAAAATTATTTTGCTTTAATTGGGAGGCTGTTATGATTAAGTGTATTGATGTAGAATTTGGCTCAAGTCGCTATAAAGAGCTGTTAGATTTGCGCTATAAGATTTTATTACAGCCTTTAGGATTAAAGTTCTTAGATTCGTATCGTGAAGAAGAAGCAAATTTCTTGCATATCGGTTGTATAGATAACAGCACCGGTGAACTTATCGGCGGTCTGATTCTAGCCCCGATTGATGATGAGGAAATTCGCGTTATGCAAGTTGCCGTAGATGTTGTGCACCAAGGCGAAGGTATCGGTAAAAAGTTGATAGAATATGCCGAATCTGTGGCTAAAAAAATCGGTTACTCGCGTATCGTTATGCACGCGATGCTCTCTGTTGTCGGATTTTATGAAAAACTCGGATTCTCCCAAGACAGTGATATGTTTGAGGAAAAAGGTGTCAACTTCATCCGTATGGTAAAAGAGCTATAAAAAAATCCCTGAAACTTACAAGTCTCAAGGATTCTCATCGCGCCAACACTATCTTTAATTATGCACGATCATAACTTGCGGACATATCCGGCATTTCGGTTTGCTTGGTGCGTTTCGGCGCAGCCTTGGATTTCGTCTTTTTCTTTTCTGCCGCAGCAATCAAACGCTCTGTATCTTTATCCAAAACGATTTCACCACCGATTTTCCCTCTTGCATCGGAAGCCTTTCTTTGCAACGCTAACTGATCCACAATAACATTCTTATGGCCGATACGACGCATATCATCAAACATTGTGTCCTTTTTAACTTCAATCAATTGACGACGGCATTCCATCCGAAATCTGGCTTCTTTATCCCACAACTGAGCTGCTGTATCTTTTGCGACACTCATTTTCCCAACATAAGCCCAAGGAAATCTCTTTTTAAGGTCAGGAAGTGCTTCCTTACCTTCAAGCTGTTTTGCCGTTAACGTAAGTTTTTGTTGCTCGGCATCTAGTTCAGATTCGCCACGCGCCAAAAATTCTGCTTTCAACATATTATTATAGTCTTGCTGATAAACAGCCAACTCCTCAGCTCTGGTTGCAACGCCCCTAGCTTTACGCTCAGCCATTACCGCATAAATTTCATCCATATAAGGACCATTATATTCTTCCTTGTTCGGCATTGGAATTTGCATATTCATTGACGATTTACCGTTTCTGTCTTTAGCAGGTGCCAATTTAATTTCTTGCCCGTTAATGACTAAGGTCTGCGTGGTAGATGTTCTGTCGCCTTTGACTTCTACTGTATATTTTTTGCCATTGATTGTATATGTATCAGCCATATCTCACTCCTTTTTATATTTTTATCCTAAACATTGCTGTAGGATATATCCGATTCTCTTAAAATAGCATTAACTTTTAATCATCAATCAATTCTTCTAAAAATTCACATGCATCTGCCACACAATCCGGACATTCTCTCAGCACACATCCTGTCCCGATACCTTTCAACAATTTACACTGTGTTGCACAATTTCTGGTTTGAAATTTTTCCATAATTTGCCGCATACCTTTTTGCGATTTGATTTTATCCTTTTCAACCAATCCTAAGACCACTCCGGCACCGACAATCGCTCCGCAAGTTCCTTCCATATTACCCATACCGACAGCAAATGCATGGCCGATATTCATCGCTTGCTTTTCATCAATACCGCACTTATCACAATATGTTGTAGTCACCGCTTGCGCACAATTACACTTTCCTGAACGCTTTTTCTCCGCTGCAATAAATTTTCTTGTCTCCATTAGTTCACCATAAAATAGTCCTGATTACATTGGTGATTATGCAGTATTAAAAAATAAATTTTCGTTAAAAAATCCGCTTGAGGTTGTTAGCCCCAAGCGGATTTTCTTAAAGTTTATACATCGCAATCAAAAGCATCAGCCGTTATGGAAGCTTGTAGGCCATCCATCGCGCCATAAGCGCTATAGCAAAAATAGCAAGTACTATAACAAGAATAATTACTACTGTATCCATGTTTCTAACATTTAACGTTCATTCACTCGCAGGTATAAACAAGATACATATTGCCGCAACCGAGAGTGTAACGATACCTGAGATGTTAATCGCCGGCTCAAATCCGTTGAAAATCATCGCACAGTATGCACCGATACCATAACACACATAGCTGTATGCTCCGCAACCAAGCCACAACGTGTCAGCACCGCTTTTGTGCAACCGCCAGATAGCTAAATAAAGCAGAACAATACATCCGACCAAGATGCCTGCGTGGAAATACCAGACTACGGAAATATAAATTCCCATGATTGCCAGCAATCCCACAAGGATGTTGCCATTTCCCCTATGATTAGTCAATCCTGCCCCGATAAAAGCGGGTAAAACAAGTAACATAAAGAGAACGGCATCAATCGTAAGACCTAAGTTCTCGACCGACGGGAACAATCCGCCAATCCAAAAGAGCAAGCTCTCAACGCCGATTATGACTGCGGCGATAACAAGAAAGAGGAGAATACACAACCAAACCTCTTCATCGAACCATTTACTGAAGAAATCTTTAATCTTTCCCATAGCTATAACGTTTTAATGTTTGACCAACCAAGTTTGGTATAGAGCTCTTGCGTTTCAGGTGTCGGAACGCCATACTCATTAACTTCGCCATAGAAGATTTGCTCATCATCAGGATCGGTCACCAAATACAAAGTTGCCCGTGTATTCTCAGACGGCTGATGCGGACGGGCACCACGTTCTCTGACTGTTGCAAAACTCCTTTCCGGATGGTCAGGATTAGGCGTAATCCATACATCGCCATACTTGTTGAAAACAATCCCATCCAATTTCGTGTTACCTTCCGTCTTTTCAGCCAAAATTTTGGCCTCATAGCGGGTTGGCAATCTCAACTTAAACTGGTTGAGCGCTTCAAACTTCTTGGTAAGACGATTTTTGATTGTCTCGGCACTCGTTTCTAACTCATCTTGCACAACACCGCAGATGTATTGATTCAGATAGACAATGCCTTCAACCTCAATGCCGACAAATTGATCTTTTAAGAGACCGTCAGGATAAGGCATGGAATACATCTTGCCATCCAATAAGTAGACTGTGTTGAAAGGCGGCCGGCTCTCGAAAGGATTGGCAATCCAGTAGCGATAGCCTTCGGCAATGTCTCGCACTTCTCCGGCAGTTACGTTGAAATGACGTAACGCTTTGTAGATGTCAACGATTTTACGTCTCATAATGCAGTTGTTTCTCGACTTTAACGAGCGGAGGTTCTCTCCGGTTTGCATTAAAAGTTAAATTAAATGATTACTGATATATGTATTCTTTGTTTGCAC